>ERZ1034680.857-NODE-857-length-13150-cov-5.387553_pt1 | contig 13150 bp, 25 predicted proteins | sample MGYA00520639_ERZ1034680 | MGnify/ENA primary metagenome ERZ1034680 (study PRJEB33766, sample SAMN09781760) | gut metagenome | biome: gut microbiome | host: Homo sapiens | place: Madagascar | study: EMG produced TPA metagenomics assembly of the PRJNA485056 data set...
TACCCGAAAATCATCCGCAAGAAGGGTCTGACCCGTCTCCGGGAGGGCGCATGAGCGACGCAATCATCGTAGCGCTCATCACTGGCGGCCTGAGCCTGATCGGCGTACTTATCTCTAACAGCAGGGCCGCTCAAAACATGGACGCCAAGCTGGAAAAACAGCAGGCCATTACCGACACTAAGCTGGACGAGCTGACCCGAGAAGTCCGAACGCACAACAATTTTGCCCAGCGCATCCCGGTGCTGGAAGAACAGATGAAGGTGGCAAACCACCGCATTGCAGACCTCGAAAAAGAGAGAGGAGAGTAATACATGGCAACAATCAATAATATTCTGGGCGTCATTCCCGCCCCTGCGGCCCTCGTCCTGATGCTGGGCGGCTTCGCCTTTTACGTCCTCGGTGCCATCCGGCTGGGCTACGGCGCGTCCGTCCGCCCGCTGGTGCTCGACCTGATCGAGCGCGCAGAGCATGAGATCCAGGGCACCAAGCGCGGCGCAGAGCGCAAGGCGTGGGTCGCCGCAAAGCTCCGCGCCGCGCTGGACGCCAGCCGCTTCGGCAGGCTCTTCAGCTGGGCGATCACCGATGAGACCATTGGCAGGGTGATCCAGTTCTGCTTTGACAGAGCGAAGGATGTTGTCGGGAAACAGTAAATTCTATACATAGCAGCAGCCCCGGGGAGCCTGACGGTTCCTCGGGGCTGTTTTTGTTTGCGCGGTTCTTTTCGACGCTTTATGACGCATATCGACACAATTGGCACATTTTTACTATTTTCCGGTTAGAGTTGACGCAAAAGAAAGGATGTGTCAACCATGATCGTTTCCGAATTGTCCGCCCAGATCAATGACCTGCTGCGCCCGATGGGCATCACCCGCAACATGAGCGCTTACAGCATTCTGTGCCAGTGCATCGAGCTGGTCTGCGAGCAGGAAGACCGCCTGCAGGCCGTGGAGAAGGAAATCTACACGCCGATCGCCGAACAGAAAGGCTGTGACCCAAAGGCAATCCAGAGCGCGATCCGCAGGGCGGCGAAAAGCGCATGGCTCACGAACCCCGCCTATGTGCAGCAGCTGGCAGGCTATCCGCTGACCGGCTGCCCCAGCGCGGTGCAGTTCGTGGAGATGCTGTATAATGCGGTGGTGAGAGGGTAATCGCAAGGCGTAAACCACAAAGCAATACTCTGTGTTTCCATATGATTTCACCGGACTTTTTCTGTTCGATATCAGAGAGCATCCAAGGGCGCAACTGTTTCAGGCTTTTACAGTTCATGACGACATCACTCCTGCTGTAAACTGGAAAATCCCCCGCAGTTTTCACGAAACTACGAGGGATTTTCTTGGCGGAGTAGGAGGGATTTGAACCCTCGCGCCGTTGTTTAGACGACCTACGCCCTTAGCAGAGCCCTAAAAAAGCACGCTATAGCGATACACCACGCAATCAAAGGGGGCACCGGTGGGCGCATCCCACTCACTCGTTAAAAATGGCCGTGGCCAACTCCACCGCAGCCAGCTTATCCTCAAAAGTCTGGTGTCTGCTGTAGTGCTGCGTGATGTCCTTGATGGAATGACCAAGGATCAGCTTTTGCAGCAACACCGGCACCCCGGCGGCCTCCATGGCCGTTGCAAGCGTGTGGCGGCAGCTGTGGGCCGTCATGTGCGGCCTGCCTCCCCAGCGCTCCACAGATGGGCACCAGCGATCATAGAAGTGCTCACGGCAGCCATCAGCCAGACCGTGGGTCGCCACCTGCATGGCCTCAGCCACTAGCGGCACAATGGCCGTGGCAATGGGGATTTCCCGGTTCTTGCCCGCTGCCGTCTTAATGCCGCCCACAATGCGCTGCCGCTGCAAGTCGATGTTGGCGAGATCCAGCTGCATCAACTCGCCCGGTCTCATGCCGGTATAGCACAGGATCAGCGCATACCGAGCTAGATCATCACCGGCGCGGTATGCCCGCCACATCCCATGCACCTCGTCCACGGTGTAAGCATCCCGTTCACTGTCTGGTACCGGCGGCAGCTCAATCAGAGCGGTTTTATCCTGCGCCATATCCAGAGCCTCGCTTGTAACGGCCACCTCATAGAGTTTGCCCAACAGCGTTTTGATATCCCGGTGTGCATAGTAGTCGCCGGGCGCGGCATCCGTCAAGTCCTGCAGCACCTTAAAGGGTATCTGCCCCACTACCTGCATTTGAATCAGCTCCAGCCTGCGCCATGCGGTACCGTAATGGCTGCGCTTGTCTTTGCTAAGAGCCTGCCACTTTTTTGTCTGCTGCAAAGCCGTCCAGCACTCGATCAGGCGCATGGTTTTGGGAGCCACACCGGTGCGGGTGTAGGTATCCAGATACTCCTCAGCTGCCGCTCTGGTCGGAAATCCGCATTTTCGGCGAGAGTAGATTACCACGCCGCCGCGGATCACGCGCACCTGTATCCTCCATGTATTTCCGTACTTATACACGCTGCCCTTTCCGTTGGCACGCTTGCGCGGCTTTGGCGCTGCCGTATGCTGCTGCTTTTTGCCACAGTATGGGCAATACAGGGCATCCTCTGGGATATCCCGCCCGCAGGCGGTTCTTTGGCATTTCATTGTTATACCTCCTGAAAGCATAGCTTGCAAAGCCTGCCCGGAGGTGGTATCATAAATCTGTACGGTTCCCCAACTGTACGATCTGTGATGCCATCCGGCAAGCAGATTCACTCTCCCGGTGTTGGCGCGCCGGGGGAGTTTTTTATTGCTACCCGTCCATGTTCCAGCATGGGCGGGAGTTTTTGTTTATACTACCTTTTCAAAGACCATTGTAGCCTGAATGCGGTCGCCACCCATCAGACCCTTACTGCCGCCGTTTGCGGTAGTGATCGTATGGAGCCGATAGCCTTTGGCGGCCTGCTGGTTAATGGCATTCTCCAGCTCCGTCAAGTTGCCAGAGCCGGTACCGATAAATTTTTCCTTCAAGGTCACCTGCAGCACCACATACTGGTACGAATTACCGGATGCGGTAGAGTAAGAAGATTCTTTCTGTAAAGTATCCATAAAGCCCATGATTTTGTCCTCCTGTATTCTCATCGGCTCTCCCGGCGTTATCGCGCTGGGGAGTTTTTTGTTTAAGGTCAGTGATTGCTACGGTAAATTACTTCCATGCCTTGATCCGGATGATAAGACCAAGTCACAGTTACATTATCAAAGGACTCTTTCTGACGTCCGTCCAAAGCGCGAGTTTTCAGTATTTCTTCATAGAGCCAGTCAGGTAAGCCCAGTGCCTTATTAAGCGTTTCAATATGGTCGAGGCCTGCCTCGATCAACCTTGAGTCTCCGCCCTCCTGATTATAGGGGTTTGTGTCGATCATGAGGTAGGAACTGTCATCGGCAACAGTAATCATGCGATCCGAGTACACCTCATAGAACTTTTTGAAAATTTCTGCAATCGTTTTGCCGTGGTCTATAGCTGCCCACACAACATTGCCAAACAGTGTGCTCACTTTTTCGCCCTTTTCGTTTGTCGTGATAACCTCACTGGCTAAAATAATAGGAGAACCATCACCCGCAGTTTGCTGATACAATCCCTTCAGTGTGATCTGCTGGTGATCGAGTGCAGCTTTCGCATACTCATACTGGGCATCTTTAATTGCCGCATAGAAACGCTGTCCATCTGCGGAGACAACCGAGAAGCATTTGTAATTTGCATCTTGATAAGGATAAGTTGATTGATCTTGCCCTGCATAGGTGTAAAAATACCCAAAATCCGTCTGACCCGAAAATTCTGTAGCGATCCACTTACTATAATTTGCTGCAAATGCCGGCATTGTTAAAACAAGGCTCAGCGCCAAAGTCAATAACAACGAGAAAATTTTCTTTTTCATACATGACACTCCTTTTTTATTTTATCGGAACGGTTCCGATGATCCAATGTTTCCCTATTCATTGCGTCCAGCCCACGGCCCTGACCTTGATGTTGGCACTCGCAGGCACTTTTTAATGGTATTGCACGGTCACCTTGATAAAAGGGCCAACCGTATATTTTACCATTTTCTCTTCTGATAAGATTAGTTTGTATTCGCCGCCTGTGATTTCCGCAGAAACATCCACGATTGTTTTGTTTTCCAGGATATCTTTTACGTGAAAAGCTTCATCATCGGCAATGTATCCGACCTTTAGCCCGTCAATTTGCACCATAACGGCGTTGTCGCTGTATGGATTGTTTGGCTCGGCAACCAATTGGGCCGACCTCGTTGTGGGTCTGAAACGATATACACGTTTGTCGCCTATACCTGATTTGATCAAACCCTTACATGTTTTTCTCCATGCAGGATTTGGCTCCATTACCTTAGCGATATTCGCCCGGTTGTGAAACGCTCCCGGAATTTCAAACACTTCGATTTGGGTCTCACCATCGTTGGCTATTTGAACAGACGAGTTTTCCTGCACTTGTTCCGTAGACTCCTCAGCTGCTGTTTTCACGATGTCATACCCTGTTGCGGATTTTATACCACCTGCAACAGCACCGTATAAAAAGCAGATTGCCAAATAGCTCAGGCCGCCCATAACGACTCCCGACCCAATGGATAGCCCTATACTCCATCCTTGAGAAACATAATAAACAACAAATCCGATACCGCAGGCGACAGCAAGCAACGCCAACGCTGGCGGAATTTTGTAGTTCTCTGTGGAAACTTGAGCCTGTGGAATGGGCTTCCGAACTACTTTTGATCGGCGCTTTCTTTTGCCTCCGCTTTCTGCAACATACGATATGCCCGTACCCGGGATAGATGCCGTTACGCGGCCTTTACCTTTGGCAGTTTTTGTCACGCGAAACCCCTTGGTTCCCCAACTATATCCTATTCCGGATTTGCTAAGATTCACGCGAAATCCGCCGCCAAGATTGATGTTTTTTCTAAATCGAAATCCCATAATCCTGACCTCCTGTCTATACAATATCCCTGCAAAGCCCAACGGCCTTGCCCTCGATCGTTACCGTGTTCATCTCCTCTTTGGCAAGGATGATACTTTCAAAATTGGGGTTTTCAGCCCGCAGCTCGATGAAACTCTTGTGCAGGTACACCCGTTTCAGGGTGGCCTCGCCTTCGATCCGCACGGCTGCGATCTCACCGTTTTCCACCGTAGGCTGACTGCGGATGGCTACCAGATCGCCGTCGTGGATACGTGGCTCCATGCTGGTGCCCTCACAGGTCAACGTAAAGGTGGCGTGCCATTTTGAGGGTACACAGACCATGCGCTCCACGTTTTCCTCTGCGGTGATCGGTGTGCCGCAGGCGATCCGACCCACTAGCGGCACCATGTCCATGTCTGGCATGGGCTGGAAGCCCGGCGGGATCTCGGGTTCTCCTTTGAGAGAAACCGGCTGGTTTCCATCGAGCAGAGCAATCACCTCATTGAAATCCATGTTGATTGCCTGCGCAACGGCTTTAATTGTTTCCAATGATGGGATAACAGGTTTATTGTTTACTGGATTTACATTTCGCTCTAGAATGGAGATATACGCCTTGCTCAAACCGGTCATTTTGGCAAATTGCTCCATGCTGTAGCCATGTTCTCGGCGGTAATTTTTTATTAAATCGCCCAGAATCACATCAAACCACCGTCCTTTCTGAGACTACCGTCAAATATATCATACATTCTACTAGACAAAAAATCAAGCCTTTTTGTCAAACTTGCTTGACATTGCGCGTTTAGTGTGCTAGACTCTGCATTGAACAGGGGAGGTGAATAAAATGCCCTTTAAGATTAAAGAGGCCCGCAAGGAAAAAGGACTTACGCAGGAAGAGCTTGCAAAACGCGCGAAAGTGTCCCGCGCAACGATTATTGGCCTTGAAAATGGCTCTATTACCGTGACCACAACCGAAACCTTGACCAAGATTGCGGGCGCTTTAGACAAAAAAGTGAGCGATATTTTTTTGGCCTGATCGTCTAGCAAACTAGACTAGCGAGAGGAGGATTCAAATGAAACCATCTAGCAAATGGCTCCTGATGGCCGCCGCTGAGATCATCCAGCACGCAGAGGGAACCAACAGCGCTGCCGGCTTTGCTGCTGTGCACGGTGAGCAGGTCAATGTGGACGATGTAAGCGGCAGTCTGGCCGCTGACCTTGACAACCTGACCCAAACGATCAAGCTCATCGCCGATCAGGAGGAAGTGGACATCAGTGCAGCGTATCGCATCAGCGGCACGCCTTGTGCGTGATGATAAGGAGGTGAAACCCATGGAACGTTACATGATCTACATCCCGGCAAAGGGTGTCTGCCGCCTGATCCAGTGCGATGGCACCGGCACCCTCACACTGAACGAAATGCAGGCTTTGGTGGACGGCCCCATTGAGGTGACCGAAAGCAGCCTTGAACCCACATGGGCACGGGAACCGGTGGACTGCATCTACCTGATCGTCAACGAGGAAGGGCTGCTGCGTGAGCTGCCGGATAATCCCCGCGCAACGGATCTGTATGCCTACGGCGACCGGTCTGTGATCGTCGGCGATGCCATTTTGGCGGCTGGCTGCGGTGAGGCTCTGATCGGCTTCAGCAAGCCGGTGTGCAAGACCATCTGCGATGAATGGCATCTCGAAATGGAGGACGGCGAATGGACAGACTGACGAGCCAGCGGTGCAGCGGCATCAAGAGCGGCTATTGGAGCACCGCCAAAAAGGACGAGCTGATCCAGCGCCTCGGCCAGTACGAGGACACCGGCCTCACGCCGGAAGATATCGAGCGGCTGAAAGATGCACGAGAGGCCACGATCAGAGGTTAAGGAGGACAGCATGAAAGCATTTGTGCGACCGCAGGTCGCGGTGGAATATCTGCGGGATGTGGGCTTTTCCATCGGCAAGGACACGCTGCAGGCTGGGCTGCAGCAACGGGTTTTTCCGTTTGGCGATTACATCAAGGCTCCCGTGTCCGGTGGGCAGGACGTGTATTTGATCTATCCGGCATTGCTGGCCAAGTGGGCAGCCGAACGCAGCCCTGTGGCGAAACCGGAGGATGCGGAACGAATTGGCACGAAGGGAAGGGGCGGTACAGCATGAAAATCACTGCCGGTGAAGATGGCAGCCTGACCGGTAAGGTCAAGCCGTACCTGCATGTGCAGTATGGTGACGATGGAAACCCGGAAATCGAAACGACCTGCATCGGCATCGATGCAACGAACCTTTGTGTTGCGCTTGTGGCAGGTCTGGCCGCAAACTGCCCAGATCCCGAAACATGGCTGATTCGGGTAATGACAAACGCGGCTGATCTTGTTGGCCGAGTGGTAAATGAGGAGAACTGAAACAATGAGAGATCTTAAAATTCTGGCCTGCGGCGCTGCTGCCGTCTGGCTGATCTTCAAAGCGATTGATCTGGCCGAGGCGGGCATGACCCGGCTGCTCATGATGGTGTATGGCTGTGACTACGCTCAAGCCGTTGTCTGTGCCCCGGTAGCCGTGTGGCTCACGGCATCTTTGCTCTTGGGTCTGGGCGGTCAGCTCTGGCTGCTGTGGCAGGAAAACAAGAGCTATAAGCACAGCGCCCAGAAGCAGCACCGCGATCAGACCGTGGCTGAGAGCCGGGAGCAGGATGCCCGGCGGGGTGCATGAGAAAGTGAGGAAAACCATGAAAATCGTTATTGAACGGAAACAATCAAACATTATGGTCGATGTTGTCGCCCCTGAGGGAGTTCAGCGCTCTGATATTGCAGAAACACTGAGTTTTGCGCTGGCAAGCACGGTGGCATCGACGATCCCCCAAAATGCGCCTGCACCGCTGCGGAATGTGCTTGCACTCGCCCTCGCTGATGAAGTGGCTAAAGCTGTAAAGCAGAATTTTCTGGACACCGTTTCAGGCAAGGCCGGAAATGCTATTACCTTTACGGACAAGGAAGCGGATTTTATGCGCGGGGTGTTCAACCTATGACCGACCAAAAAGAAAGAGCCTGCCCGTGCACCACCACGGACAAGCCCAATGCAAAGAAAATGCACCCTCAGTATAGCACGAACTCCAGCTATCTGCAATACGTAGGCGTGAGCTACTACGCTGCGGACGACCACGGGCACACCTTTCCGGCCAGCGTTGCCCTGCGCATCGACAGGAGCCAGTTCGGCGAGCTGATCCACTGGCTGGATTTCCACCTGAAGGGCAAAGACCCGCCGCCTGCGCTGTATGCGCTGGAAATGCTGCTGCAGCATCTGGAATATCTGCGCGGCGGTCGGCACTACCTGTATAATTCAATTTATGAAATCACACGTTTGGAGGATGCGCTATGAAAAAACTTGCTGTTACTTACACCTACCATGAACACCAAGCATCTTTGGATGCTTTGGAGGCTGTGGCATATTTTGAGGTCGAGGATGATGTGGCCGCCGATATGCTGGCAGTCGAAAAGCCGTTTGGGTTCATTGCCGTTAAAAGCAGCCACCAGAGCAATATTGCGATGATCGTGTATTGGATCGCAGCGGCACACAACCACTATATCCTTCAGAGTGATCAGATTCTTAATGTCGCATTAGACTGACACGTCCCCTCCAATGGTGGCAGGAGGTAAAACAAAAGCCACTGCCACCCCCTTTGAGATGCAAAAAACGACCGGATCAGCCGTATCTGAGCCGGCCGCATGTTGAGCCTCTCTCATTGTGACAAGATGTGTGGTATTGGGGCCACACGGGACTCCGGCGGGCCTTGATAGGCCGGTAATGTGCAGAGAACAGCACTAGCAACAAAAATCCGCAACAACCTAGCGCGTCAGAAGGTGGGTGCCTTTGTAACCGTAAGATTCGCACCCGGTAATAAATAGTTGAAAAATCGTGTCGGTGACTGCTGGAACCAGACAGCCCTCCAATGGTGGCAGGAGGTAAAACAAAAGCCACTGCCAGTGTAGAACACAGAAAGGAGTTGACCGTTATGGCAACGACCAAATCAACAACACCCCGCCGCAAGCCCTTGCAGCACCCGCAGGAGCACCCGGCGGCGCAGGCAGCACAATTTCCCTTGGAATGCCCGAAACCTCGCCAGATGCACCCCTCTGAAGCCGTGGTGATCGTGCGGGAGATCTCGAAGGATGCAGTAAAACTTTTCGTAATGCCGAAGCCGGACGCCGTGCGCAGCATCCTGAATGAAACCTTTGGCTCTCTGGGCTGGGCACAGCGCCGCTACTTTGCGGATGGCCGCCTTTGGTGCGCCGTGGGCGTGTTCAACCCGTACATGGAGGACTACTGTTTCAAGGATGCTGCCGCACTGGAAGGCAAGCACCCGGGCAGTCCGGAGCGCTGGAAAGAAGAGACCAGTTTCGTGGCAGCGGCAGAGCTTTGGGGCATCGGCAGCGATGTGATGGCACTGCCGCCCATTGTACTGCGTGCCGATCAGGTTCCCATTGTCGGGATCCAGAAGCCGGGGCGCAAGCCCAACGACCCGCCGCAGGTGGTGGGCTACAAACTGGCGTCCCCGCTGACCGTGGACAAGTTCCTGCGGAACCCGGACACTGGCGAGATCATCAGCGTGCAGTTTGTGGACAAAGACGGCCGTAAGATCACATGGGAAAAGTGATCGGTCGTCTGCCGGTGGTTTATGATCCTGCCGCCCGGCGGGTGCAGGTGGAAAACGCTGCGGAATTTGTTGAAACTCAGATCCTCCAGCGTTTGGATGATCTGGCACATGGACAGCCCCTGCACCTGACCCTGACGGTGGAGCCAGAACACAAAGGCCGCAGCACATCCCAGAACCGCTTTATGTGGGCGCTGCTCACCATCATGGCCGACGCCTACAATGCCGGGCGCACCGGCGGCATGACCCCGGAGGACTGCTATCTGGAGATGCTGGAGAAGTACGGCGCAAAGGTGGATTATCTGGAAGTCCCGGCGGGCGCTCTGGAGATCCTGCGCAGCTGCTATCGCCTCGTCCACGTTGTGGAGATCCTTGACAACAACCGCTGCACGGTCAAGTGCACACAGGGCAGTTCCACCTTCACCACCGCTGAAATGAAAAATCTGATTGATGGGATCTTTGACCGCCTCGCCGAGATGGGCGTGAACGATCCCATAGTGACTGCCTATTGGCAGGAATGGAAGGAGCCGTAAATATGACCCGGAAAAGATTCAAGAAACTGCTGATGTCCCGCGGCATCAGCCGGAATACCGCACAGGACTTGATTGAGTGCCTTATTGCGATCCGGCGGCTTGAGGGCGTTATTTCTCTGACCGTTGAGTTTACGAACGGCCAGAAGTATTGTGCAAAAAATGTGCGCTCTTACCGTGAGATCTACAAGGGCCTGCAAAAGGATGGGATGCCGCTTGTCTAAAAGCATCATCCAGACCGAAAAAGAGTGCTATATCTGCCGCCGCTGGTACAACGTCCGAACCACCAGCGGGCTGGAAGAGCACCATGTCATGACCGGGCCACTGCGTCCCTTTGCCGAGCGCAACGGCCTGAAGGTCTGGCTTTGCCACCGGCACCATAATGAACCGGGATACTCGGCGCACTTTGATGCCGGGCTTGCATGGGAGCTGAAGGTGACCGCCCAGAAAAAATATGAAGAACAGAACGGCTTCGGCGCACATGCTGCGTGGATGGCCGCTGTCGGAAAGGACTATTTCAATGCTTAATGTTGTAGCAATTATGGGTCGCCTTGTGGCTGATCCGGAACTCCGCACCACTCCGGCGGGCGTGAACGTCTGTCAGTTCCGCATTGCCTGTGATCGCAACTTTGCCCGGCAGGGCGAGCAGCGGCAGGCCGATTTTGTGGATATCGTAGCATGGCGCGCGCAGGCTGAATTTGTGTGCAAGTATTTTTCCAAGGGTAGTTTGATCGCCATCGATGGCCGCATCCAGACCCGCAACTATCAGGACAAGAACGGCAACAACCGCACCGCCTTTGCCGTGGTGGCCGACAACATCAATTTTGGCGGTTCCAAGGGTACCAGCAGCGCAAAAGTGGACGATGGCGGTGAGGCCGCACCGCGTTCTGATGCATGGCCAAAGGCTGACCCGCCCGCCAACTATGGCGGAGTGGACGATTTTGCTGTGATCGATGACAATGACGATCTCCCCTTTTGATTCAGGAGGATAACAGGATGAGAAAAGACGGATATGTTGTGGTGCAGCCGTGGATGGTCACAGACTACAACCTCAATGGCAACAAACTCCTGATCTATGCTCTGATCTGGGGTTTTTCACAAGACGAGCAGTCTTGTTTCTATGGCTCTGTCAGCTACATCGTGGACTACTTCAAGCTGAGCAAGCGCGCCGTGCTGAACCTTCTGGGCGAGCTGGAAAAGGACGGTCTGATCCGCAAATGGTCTGAGCCGGTAAACGGCAGGCCCACGAACAGGTATGCAGCGCTTCGCCCGGCGGCGTGCGTTTCTGCGTCTGATAGGTGCAAAAAGTGCACCGGTGAAGAAAATGCACCGGTGCAGAATGTGCACCCGGATAGGTGCAGAAAGTGCACCTCTACCGGTGCAGAAAGTGCACCCAAGAAAGAAAATAATAATAAAAGCGAGAATAAAGGGTCGTCCGCAACTCGTTTTTCACCGCCTACGGTGGAGCAGGTCAGAGCGTATTTCCGTGAGCGCGGTGTCCCGCCTGCTGATGCCCAGACCGAGGCTGACAAGTTCGTTGACCGGTACGAGGCTAACGGGTGGATCGTGGGCAAAACCAAAATGAAGGACTGGAAAGCGGCGGCGCGTAACTGGCTGAGGAACCGGAAAGAGTGGGGCCAGCCTGCTGCACAGCCTGCAACCCCGTATGGCGGGCGTACATGGGAGGATCTGTGATGGATGTGCAAAGCGTATTGATCGGTGCGCTGCTGCTGAACGATCAGCTTGCGCCGTATTCCCTGCCGGAACTCAGCATTGAGCACTTCCGGCCTGAACTGCAGCCAGCTTTTGCCGCCGTGCAGGGGTTCTGGATCAAGAACGGCCAGCTGGATATTCTCCAGATCGTGGCACGCTATCCGAACCAGAAACAGCCATTGATGGACTGCGTGGAAGCCTGCGAGAGCGAGTGCATCCGGCTGACCCGTGACCGCGTGGAAGAGTGGACGCGGATCATCATGGAGGATGCCGCAAAGGCACGTTTCCAGAGCCTTGCCTTTAAGGCCGTGGACGCTGCAACCGCCTTTGACGATCTGCCGGATCTTTATCAGCAGATGGGGCAAGCACTGGATATCCACACCGAGAAGAACGATTTTCAGAGCGTGGGTGATCTGCTGGATGACTATATCCGGCATTTGGACGAGAAACCCAAGTACATCCGCACCGGCCTGTCCAAGCTGGACGAAAACCTGCACCTCGTGCCCGGCAACTATTTCGTGATCGGCGGCAGACCGAGCGCAGGCAAAACAGCTCTGAGCCTCCAGCTTGCTGCTGGCATGGCCAAGCAGGGCAAGCGTGTGTGTTATTTCAGCCTCGAAACAGACCCGGCCACATTGCAGGCCCGCCTGATCGCAAACCAGCTGTATGCTCCTCTCTCGGCAGTCAAAAATAAAACGCTGTCCATGAACGAACTTGACCGGCTGGCCGATATGAAGCGCTGGCCGCTGTTCGTCCGTTCCGCAGCTGGCAAGGGTGTGGCGTGGATCAAGGCGCAGGCCCTCCGCATGAAAGCGGATATCATTTTCGTGGACTATTTGCAGCTGATCCATGAGCGCGGCAGTAGCGACCGATACAACGCGATCACCGAAATCTCCATTGCGCTGCATGAGCTGGCGCAGACGACCGGCATCCTTGTGGTGGCATTGGCTCAGCTGAACCGCAACGCCGCACGTGCTGAGCCTTCCAACGCCGATCTGCGCGAATCCGGCCAGATCGAGCAGGACGCGGATGCCATCCTGCTGCTGTCCGCTGACGGAGATACATACTTCAGCCGGCTGACCAAGAACAAAGAGGGCCGCGTGGGCAATGCAGGGCTAGAATTTGATAAAACGCTGCAGCGGTTCACTTGTGTGACCGCAAATTAGCAAAAGGAACCGCCCGGCGGGGTGGTAAACAGGAGATAAACGAAAATGGATTGTAATTCTTGTGAGGCGCGCCATAACTGCATGGCGGTAGTGGAACCCGGTTCTATTGCGTGTATGGCTCACCTATTGCATGAGGGCACTACAAAGGCGGCGGGGAACCCGTACCAGACACGAGGGGTGCCCAAGTTTTGCCCGCTGTGCGGCAGACCGCTAAAAGTCATTGGCACCG
>ERZ1034680.858-NODE-858-length-13142-cov-20.109040_pt1 | contig 13142 bp, 17 predicted proteins | sample MGYA00520639_ERZ1034680 | MGnify/ENA primary metagenome ERZ1034680 (study PRJEB33766, sample SAMN09781760) | gut metagenome | biome: gut microbiome | host: Homo sapiens | place: Madagascar | study: EMG produced TPA metagenomics assembly of the PRJNA485056 data...
GGCCAACTTTATCAGCGATCATATCAATGGAATCACCACCTTCTTTGAGAAGAAGAATCCTTGCACGGGTAACAACCTGAGCCTGCAGGGTACGTGTTCTAACGATAGCTTCCAACCGATCTTCATCATCGCGGTTTTCTGTGCAAATCTCATCGAGCCATCCTTCATCGTAAACTGATCCGCAGTCTTTGTAAGGAACAGCCCTGGGTTTTCCCATCTTATACTGTTTGCAGTTTTTCGAACCGTAGCAGAAGCTCTCAAAACGGAACTTCTGGGTGACACCCCAGTTGTATTCGATCGCCACACATTGGAACGCGGCTGGACAGATCGGATGATGCCGCTGAATTCTATTTTCTCCTGCGTGTTCTTATCAATCATTGCTCACTGCCTCATATCTTCAGCGCCGCACATGCGTTAATCAAATGGTAATTCGTCTTCTTCATTCACCGAAAGTATATCAGCACCACTTATTTGTTCTCTATAGAGTCGAACTTTCTCCTCAAATGGAAGATCTGAATCAATACCGGCCTGTTCCCATGTAAGACCGTATGGAGCTCCGCCAGATGTATGTCCCGCAATGAAAGCAAATGTCCCGTCCATCTCTGAATACAGTTCTTTATATAGATCTACTGTATTCTTCTTTTTCTTATGTTTCTTATTTATTTTCGTCATTATCAGGCTTTTCCGTTTCCGCTACACTTTCTATCATGTCAACGACTACGGCATTAAGCTGTGCGGCATTCTGCGATGTAATGACCGGCCGCCCGGTATCCTTTTCGATATCCTGTCGAACCTGACCGGCATAGCTGCCGCCACGACGGGCAATCTTCTGACTTTCAGAAAAACCTTCCGGCTGATGTGCTTTTGACAGTTCTGTGGTTGTTGCCTCTGCCAACATATTCAAAACAATTTCCATCGTGCTCATATTATCACGGAGGTTTTCTTTTTTCAGACCTTTCAGCTTCTTATATTGCCGAGTAGTCATGCCAGACCATGCTTTCGTGATCTCATCGGTGAGAATGGCATATTCTTTGCCTTGCTGTACGCCTCGCTCCTGCCATTCCGCGGTAAGCTCATTACGGACACGGATAGAAAGGAGCCGCTGATGAATCCAGTCTGTATCATATCCCTTTTTTTGATAGGTCTCTAATGCACGGTCGATTGCCTGTTCCGGGTCAATCGTTTCTTCAATGCGTTCACGACCGACCTGAGCAAGCCAGAGTTTGAACGGTTCGGCTTTAGGCGATGGGATAGACTGAATAATGCGTAAAAGCTGTTCAGCCGTTGCCGCCAACACTTTACGCTTTTTACCTGTTGCACCCATCATTGCTACCTGGGGACAATTTGTCCCCAGGTAGCTTGCAAGCTGTTCATCACGCTTACGCATTTTTTTGAGGTAGTCTGTTGGATTAGAGCTATCTGTCAGGACAGCAATAACATCCACAACAGAGAAATACCATTCTTCTTGTTCTTCGTCCCATGCGGTGCGTATTTTTCTATCTTCAAAAAGCTGGATGGAATTATTTTCGTCCATGCGCTTCAACCTCCTTTCCCTTCACTCATCAACAGGCTGCTATGAATTGGCTTCTCAACGACCGATTTATACGGGTTTCGCTCAAAAACTACATCCAAAAGTATGTTGATCTCTTTTCCGGTCCGTGGAGATTGGAAATGAAATCTAAAATGCCGTTTTTCGATGTCGTTGCTGCCATTTCGGACATTTTTCTCGACACTTAGAAACGGGAAAATCTTTCCTGCGCGTTGAATATAATCTTCTACATCCGTTCCCGGTTCCACAATGATATCAATGTCCGTGCTTAATCGTCGTGGCTCATCGAGTAAAAGAAGCAGAGAGGTTCCACCCTTGAAAATAAACGGAAGACCTACACTCCGGATTGCTTCCAGCAAGCCGAATGCGAAAACAGTTCTTTCCAGAATCGAAGGGTCAGCACCGGTTTCTTTCCACAGATCATAGATATGTTGTTCTGTATAGTTCTCGCGTGTCAGCATCACCGTTCCTCCTAATTCAGGTCTGCATCAAGAACATGAGCTATTTCCATTTCTCTGTTCCTGCGTCTTGCATACCGCAGCATCCTTGTGCGATCTACCCTGTACTTATCAAATGCCTGTTCTACAATGGATGGATATTCTGCCCTGCTGAATGTACCATTGATCAGCTTATCGCAATAGATATCTACCAGCATTTTTTCCATCGTGATTTTATGCGGGTCTGACGCATGCATGGGCGCTTCGGATACCAGGTCGGTTACCACGATCGTGTCCTTGGACCAATACAAATCAAAATCCTTTTTAGCCGGCTTCAGCATAACGTTTCGATAGCCTTCTTCCTGTAAATAGCGGAAAACAAAGGATGCGATATCCTTTTCCGTCTGGATGAATATTGTATTCTGTGCCACCAAATGGTTCAGAAATTCGTTCATCAAAACAGTCTCAAGAACCGTAAACGCTATATATGGGTATTTCTCAGCGATCCTGGCCATCACTGCTGATGCCGTCTCTGAATAATCCGGCGAATAGACAGGCCTGGCTTTTCCGGTGGATATCATATACTGGTCATATCCGGTTCTGACAATCTCTCCCGACTTTAACATTTCTCCTAATTTCCACTGGCAGGAATTGCTGCTGTATTCCGGAGAAGCCTCCCGAAGCAGTGAGATCATCTGTTGTCTGGAGTAAACCTTATTTGTTATGATGCCCGATTCAACGTCTTCATTATGAAACACGGCCTTCACCCCTTGTATACATATTGGCAGTTATAAGAATATTTGCCGATATGTATACTACCACCGATCCGTCAACCAGTCAGCATATATATCGGCAATTATTTCTATTTTTGCCGATATATATTTCGGGCTGCTCGATTGTAGATAATCGGTCATTGAGTTTTCAACATGTCCCCGATGAGGATTGTTTATAAAGTATATTTCCAATCCTTATCCTTTCTCGCAGTCGCTTTATAGATCGTAATTCTATGAATGCTGTCGATGTCTGCCAGAATGCCGTCCTTTATGAGTTTTCCCAGACTCACCGGCGTATAGCCGCATACATTGGCTGCAAGGTTCAGATGCTTGCAGCCTTCTGCATAATCTTCGATCCCGGAATGGTCGTGCCCGTGGATATTTAAACACCATGACAACCCGGAAATCGGCTCATGGGAGCGCAGAATCTTCTCTGCGATAAACAGCGGCCCGTCGTAGATCTCATCAAAGATGTCTTTATAGTCTTTCTTCCGGTCATGGTTGCCCAGTATCAGCACTTTATGACCGGACTTAATCTGAGCGGCAAACTCCCTGCTTCCGACATCCCAAAGACAGATAAATGTATCATTCTTTTTTACCCGACCGTTGATGATACTGACCTGTTCTTCCGGAGAGATCCAGTCCGGATCCATCAGTTTGCAGTTACTGTCTGCAAAATGAGTATCTGAAAGCAGGTAAACGGATCCCTTTTCTGACCAGTACTGAAAGATCGGATATAATGTCTTAATCATCTTCTGACTCCATTTCCCTGTCTTTATCGAATGCCTTTATAGTCCCAGTTATCTGTATCCAACACCAGGAATTCCTGCGTTCCGATCGGCTTCCCGTCCCGATAAGTGGAGAAAACATCGCAGGATATCAAGTTCCCCTTCTTCATGATTGTTTCCACGGGTGTGTGACTCCACCACCTGCAGCAGCTTGCGGGGCTTGTACATCTTTCCACCATAATACTGCGGACGGTACCAGAGAGGAGAGGCATCCTGCCAGAGTTCCCCCGCTCCGAAGCCGTTGATCGTTCCGATTACCGCGTCAACGTTGTTGTAATACTTCGCAGGCACATACTGCCGGACAAACTTATCCGTTAAGCCGCCATGGCAGAAGAGTACATTATCGATCCGGTGCAGAAAGGTCAGCTGTTTTTCATCCGGCAAAGCCTCCTGCAGTTTCCGGAGCTTTTCACAGACAGTCCACGGTGCGATCTTTGAATATCCGATCTCCCTCTGGTTCCAGGGATAGCAGGTATCATGATTGCCGTAGCACCAGAGTGTCTCAGGGAAATCCTTCGCGAACTGAATGGCAGTGTCGAATGTCTGAACGTACAGATCCAGATTGAATTCCAGCCGCCATTTGACAAAGCGCTCATCGTAGCGCTCGGGGGTGGAGAGCTCCACCAGATGGCCAACACACCAGCTGACCAGGTAACCGTTGCCTTCCAGGTACCCGTCCTGGTGTTTCGTGGCTCCGATGACGCGGGCCAGGGACTGGGCAGCCGAAGGTTTCTCGGCAATAACAAGTTTCATTCGTGCATCCTCCTTCTTTTGAAAATGGGCAAAAGAATAGCGCATCCGGGGGTGATCCGAATGCGCTATGTAAAGAGATGCCGGTCTCTATTTCACTGGTTAGCCGGTATAGGCTTCCTCGACACTGTTATGGAAGTTCTGCTTTGCCAGCCATTCTTCCTCTTCATGGGTTTCTGGAATATTGAAGAAAGGGCAAGGGCCGGATTTCTTATCTGCCAGATACTGCTCCTGAAAATCAGCAAAGCACTTTTTATCTATTACCGTGACTTTGCATTCGTGTTTCATCATTTTTACCTCATACTTTTACATCCGGGTTCTTTTCACCGAACTTCTCCTTGAGCATTTCGCAGATCTCACCGCGTTCCTTGCCCTGCTTTTCCATGTTCTTGATGGTCTTGTATGCGGCAAACAGTGTGGACGGACCAATCTCAGAACTGAAATAACCGATACCCTGGTTCCAGGCCAACAGCTCGAATACATCGTCCAGCGCTGCGCTGTCCAGGCCGTGGATATATGCCTTCACAAGTTCTCTTGTCGCCTGACGCATCCGGCCGGCACCGACAGCATTAGTCAGGGAGAGAAGAAGCCGGGTCTCATAGGGCAAATATCTGTTTTCATCATTCCATGTCAGATCCCAGAAGTTCACAGCGATATTTCCTAGTTTCTCATCGATCAGAGGCATGTTGGTCAGCGCCGCCGGACGCATCGGAATATCCTTCTCCTCCTGCTTCACTTCCGTGCGATAGAAGTAAGCGTGGAACTCTGCAGTTCCTTTCTGCTCGGTAAAATGCTCATAGCCAAGGCCTTCCATCACTTCATACAAGGGGATAGGATCGAAATTCTGGATGATCTCCAGTCCGTTTCCTGCAAGAAGCTGCATCGCCTGCTTCTTGATCCCCTGAAAGAAATTGCCCTGAATGCCTCTTACATCAATTGTCTTAAACGCAGCCGTTTTATCTTTCCATTCTGTATAGCTCATGATGTTCTTCTCCTTAGTCTAAGATCTTGCCGTCCCGGGAGATCGTAACGACCTGCCACGGAATGAATTTACCGCTTGTCTTAAGTGCGTTTTCTGCCGCTCTCTGAAGACCGCCACAGCAGGGCACTTCCATACGAACAATCGTCACGCTCTTGATATCGTTATTCCGGATGATCTCCGTCAGCTTATCGGAATAGTCCACTGCATCCAGCTTGGGGCATCCGATGATCGTCACTTTGCCGCGCATAAACTCCTCATGCATGTTTGCATAAGCGTAAGCTGTACAGTCCGCCGCGATCAGCAGCTTCGCTCCGTCAAAGAAGGGTGCCTGTGTTGGCACCAGTTTGATCTGACAGGGCCACTGTGCCAGACGGGATATCGGCTTCCCGGTATTAACTGGAGCATTTTCCACTTCATTCTGTGCAAACTGCATCATCTTCGACCCAGGGCAGCCGCCCTCGTGGTGTTCGTGATTCATTTCGTTCATCGTCTTTCTCTCCTTCGCTGCTTTTACTGCTGATTCATCGTATTCCGGAGCCTCACGCTCTTCGAAAGTGATCGCGCCGGTCGGACATCCCGGCAGGCAGTCCCCGAAGCCATCACAGAAGTTCTCCCGCATGAGCTTCGCCTTACCGTTTACGATGTCGATAGCTCCTTCGTGGCAGGCCTCAGCGCACAGCCCGCAGCCATTGCATTTTTCTTCGTCTATATGGATGATTTGGCGAATCATTTTGGAATCCTCCCTTTCTTGTTCTGGCATCAGTATGCACAAAGATTTCAAAGAATTCTGTATCCCAAGATACACAATCAGGTCTTTTTGGTGTATAATGGATCTAAAGATCCTTAATGGGAGGTTCGCAATGGATTATACTGTACTGGAAAACAGCACACTGTTTCGGGGCGTGACGGCAAAAGATCTCCGGGCATATCTGGAAGAGACGCCCCATCACATTCAGTGTTACGATAAAGAAGAAACGATCTTTCACCTGATGGATCCTGCACTTAAGATTGGTATTATTCTGGAAGGGCGTGTGGAAGCTCAGAAATCCTTCCCGAACGGAAGCCAGGTGAATGTCTCCGTCCGTATCCCGGGTGAATTAATCGGGCCAGCCGCCGTCTTCTCAAAAAGCCAGCACTATCCCTGTGATATTGTCGCTCTGGAGTCGACAACTCTGATGGTGTTTCAGAAGGAAGATCTTCTTTCTCTGATGCAAAAGGATGTACGGATCCTGCAGAACTTTACGACAGAGATCGCTTCCGCAACCTATATGCTGCAGCAGAGGCTGGAGCTTTTGTCCTACAGCGGAATCGCCCAGAAAGCTGCGTTCTGGCTGCTGATGCAGATCAGGCAAACGGGAAAAACTGCTGTAAAAATCCCGGATTCCATGTCCAGATGGGCAATGATCATGAATGTATCCAGGCCGTCTCTTCACAGGGAAATGAAAAAGTTGGAAAAGGATGGAATCATTCGGTACACGGGCAAGATCATTGAAGTCCTGAATCCGGATGAACTGCAGTCAGTTCTAAGCGATTGATTTATAATGCTATGTACGGAGGCAGCCCACGCGGCTGCCTCTTCGCGTTAGAGCTCCGGGCCTTTCTTTGCCTTGTCTTGTAGGCTTCGACCATTCCCTTCAGCTTCTTATTCGGAACCTTGGTTTTCTGGTCCTCCCAGATATTCTTGCCCTGTTCATTCTGGCCTTTCAGGACCGGCTTCGTCACGACCGTAGTGCTCTCCGGATTCAGGTGAAGGCTGATTCTCAGACAGTCATCGATTTTTCTCATATGCGCCTGATCTGTTTTTCCAAGATACTTTATTACCTGCGTCTTATTGATCGTTACCGGCTGCTCCGACTCACTCATGGAAATTTGTTCCAGTCCGCGCTGCTTTTGCAGCACATAATGTGTCGGCTGGTTCAACTTCTTGAGTTCTGTTGTCAGCGGGATCACAATCAGTGTCGGACCAAAAAAGCTCCCCGTATTGTTCTGAATGTTAATCATCGGACGGACGCCTCCCCGAACACTGCCTGCAGGCGTGCCCAAATCCGCAAGATAGATGTCTCCGCGCTTATAGATCCAATTCTTCTTAAGCATCTGCAAATCCTCCATGTAAAATCCATGCAGGGTATGTCCTGCTATGTTTTTCTATGCATTGGGCGGTAATCGCTTCCCGCCCGACTATCGATAAAGCCGTCTCATGGCGGCTTCATGTCAAATATGGTCTCTTCGTATTTGTCCCCGACACCCCCGAAGATGCAGGCACTCTGTCCTGCGGGAATACATTCAGGCATCCGTCTGCTAACGGCATCATGGGACTCTAACCCCTCCGTGGTTCTCACCGAGCTGCGTACAGAAGTATCATTGTGCTGCGACGGATCATAGCTGTACCCGGAAGCAATCCGGGCTTACAGACCGGTCCGCGCTCCCATCATTTCTGATGATCTTCGCTCTTTCCGCTGATGTGGCTCCCCGTCACAGGGCTGTACCTGAAGAATGCATATGCAGTTTTCAAGGATCGGAGATACGGAGCTGTTTGGCTCCTGACATGTACAAGTTTAACTGTAGGGACGGTACGATCTTAGGGACTGGTAATGGAGATTTACTACTGAGACTGTAGAGATTTGCAAAATCGATATCAGCCGTAATCCTGTATTGACAAGAAAAAAGCTCTCCGGATTGACAATTTGACAGATTTAAAGATGTTATAAAATGATTTTGCTCTTCCCTGAAGTTTTTAGAGACGGTGCTTGAATAAAGGCAAACGATAAAAAATCAGCGATCTTAACAAAACAAGTAGTAATGCCAAAATCAATCGCTTATTTTGAATCCAAGCGATTGATTTACAATTTGCCGGCAAGCTCCGTCATCTGCGCGGACAGTTCAAGAAGGCTTGCACGGATGGAATCCCTGTCAAGCTCCCGCCCTAGAAGCAGATAGTCGGTACTGACATGGAAGTAGAGGGCGATCTCACCAGAAGCTCCAGAGATGGTTTTTTCTTTCCGCCTGACGTGGAGAACGGAAGGATACACCTGCATGCAGTACGATTTGGAATCTTCAGAGTCTGACAAGGGCGCAAAAGGTAAGGGTACCGATACTGCTTTCCCTGAAAACGGAAAATCAGCAATATGTGTATCCTCGCCCTTAATACATGTCCGGCTTTCAAACTGTTTTTTGATGTTCGAAAGCTCCGTCGGCAGGAATAGAAAGAGACCGCCGGCAGGGCTGGATCCTATTAAAAATAGAATCCGATCCTGCCGGCGGCCTCTCATGTAATTTATCTGGTTAAACCAGCCGATAGTTACAAATCGGTTCCTGAATATTTTGGCCTTATAGACGAAAAGATCAATTTGAGCATATTCCGGCATAAGGCAGTCTTTATGGTATGCAAAAAATCAGAACTTTCTGTACATCCTGCAACTTGTTATACAATGTCTTGATCATCTTTTTTCTGCTGCTCCTCTATAAGCCTGTCGAACAATGCACTGATTTGAAAAGCCGCATCTTTAGCGATCTCCTCCGGTGCACGGTTCTCCATACCTACTTCAACTACAAACAATCTGTCTGATTCATCTGCTTTTCTTACTGCCATAATAAATTTCTCCTCGCATCACTGAATCTATCCAGATCCGCTGCCATGCTCGCGACCTCATCCAGAAGATTCATCCTACCATGTGCCGATTATCTTATGAATCAGAAGATCGTTTCTTTGCCAAGCAGGAAATCCAGTACATTGATATGACGAATGCCGTTTTCATCCGTAAATGACGCCGGAATATCCCGACGCATAACGATTTTCTCAAAGAAATCATTCGTCAGTCGCAGAGAGTCCAGTTCACTGGTTGTCTTTTCTGTATGAGACATTTCATAGGCGGATTGGATATATACCTTTTTGTCTCCTTGATTGACAACAAAATCAATTTCCTTTTGCACCTTCTGATCTTTTCGCCTGTCGAGGACGACACCAACATCAACGGAATATCCCTGTATAATCAGTTCATTGTACAGGATGTTTTCCATGATATGACCCGGATCAAATTGCCGGAAATTAACTCGCGCATTACGGAGCCCGATATCTGTGTAATAATATTTGTTTGGATACTGAAAATATCGTTTTCCCTTGATATCCCAGCGCTTTGCTTCTCTGATCAGAAATGCATTCTTCAGGTATTCCAGGTAACTTGAAACAGTTTTAGGGCTGATATTCGCTCTTTTTGTACTGTTCAGTGTGTTTGCAATATTGGTAGGATTTGTCAGAGAACTGACAGATGACGCAAGAAAGTCCAGGATATCAGAAAATACATCAGGGCGTTCAATTCCCTCACGCTCAATGATATCCTTGATATATACCTCATTAAAAAGCTGTGCTAAATAGTCTTTTCGCTGTCGGTCTTCCTTCAGATTCAGAAGGTATGGCATCCCGCCATAAAGCATATAGCGGTCAAATGCATCTCTTTTATCTCCTCCTGCAGCGGCAAAGAATTCCCGGAAAGAAAGAGGATATACATGGATCTGAGAAGAACGGCCACGAAATTCTGTTACGATGTCGCTTGACAGCATCCGGGAATTGCTTCCTGTGACATACACATCAAGATTTTTGTATCCCCGCAGTTCATTCAGCATATCATAGATTGTTACCTTTTCGCCGGGCAGATCCGGATCAGGAACGGAAACAGACAGTTGAATTTCATCGATAAAGAGATAGTACTGTTGTGCGCTGTTTTGTATCTTTGTCTCGACCATACTGCTGAGAGCAATCGGGCTGCGGAATTTTACATCCTTGCGTTTATCAAGTTCGATTGTAATGATGTTCTCGGCGCTCGTCCCCTGTGACAGCAGATAGTCACGAAACAGTTCGAATAAAAGAACGGACTTTCCGCACCGCCGGATCCCGGTAATAACTTTGATCTGGCCATCCCACATATAGGAAACAAGTTGGTGAAGATAAAGATCACGTTGTATCATCGGCACCTCCTGATATTACGCGCTTAGGACGTAATCGTTTTAAGATCGTAATAAAAGTATAACCCATTGAGTCCTGCGGTTCAACATAAAATTACGTATTTGGGACGTAAGTGGCATAAGATAGTAATTAAATATAGCACCAGGGCGATCGAAGCCGACAGATATTGAACATTCGTTTATCTTAAGTAAGCGCTCACTGTTAATTGAGCGCTTACGATTTACATCATTGTCACGTATTTTCCGCAGGAAAATTGTCGTAATGATTATATGAGGCATTCTTACCGTCTGTTATGATTTACAATTTCTTGGCAAGCTCCATCATCTGCGCGGACAGTTCAAGAAGGCTCACACGGACGGAATCCCTGTCAAGCTCCCGCCCCAGAAGCAGATAGTCGGTACTGACATGGAAGTAGAGGGCGATCTCAACCAGAAGCTCCAGAGATGGTTTTCCTTGTCCGCGTTCCATATTTCCGAGATGTTCGATACTGATATTGAGCTCCTCGGCGGCTTTCTCCTGCGTCATACCGTTCGCTTTGCGGAGTGTTTTCAGGCGTCTTGCAAAACCTGCGGTTTCTAAACTATACATACTTTTTCCTTTCCGCCTGATGCGAGGAGCGGAAGGATACACCTGCATGCAGTACGGTCCGGAACCTTCAGAGCCTGACAAGGGCGCAAAAAGATAATGGTACCGATACTGCTTTTCCCTGAAAACAGGAAATCAGCAATATGCGTATCCTCGCCCTTAATGCATGTCAGGCTTTCAATATGAGTTTTAATGTTCGAAAGCCCCGCCGGAAGGAATAGAAAAAGACCGCCGGCAGGGTTGGATCCTATAAAAATAGAATCCGGTCCTGTCGGCGGCCTCTCATGTAATGTATCTGGTTAAACCATCCGATATTCATGTATATGACCTGGAGATGGTCTTATATAGCCTGTTTCATCTCGGCCATTCCGTCGTTATACCAAGTATTTGATTTGAATTTTTGAATTAAATCTGTGTCTGACCTGAGCTTTACCTTGCTACAGGCGACAGCCCTTTTGGTGCGTATACCTCAATCGTGCCGTGACGTCTGCCCTTCGGTATCCGTATGCTCACGGTTCTGCATCTGCTGCAGGCTGCCTTAAATTCTCCCTTTCCGTTCTGATAAGCTGTGATACGCTGACCACAATTCGGGCAGTACCAGGAGAGCGGACGCCATGAAAAATCTCCAGTCTCTGTCATCTGTGACCTCTCCATTCGTACTCAACAATATTTCAAATGTGGTTCCAGCCTTTTGACGGTGTAAACCATGGACAACTGGTTCTCACCTGCAAGCCTTATTCTGGTCGCGTTGCCGCACTGGTCACACTCCACATCCAGCCCTCCGTTTCCTCCAGAAAAAGTCCGCGATTGATTTTGCCGCAAATGGGACATTTCACGTCATATGTTCTCAAATTCCAGACACCCACTCTCAACGGGTTCACCCAAGTGCTTTGATGACATGCTCTGCGACGCCCTGGACTACCAGCTCCCGAACCCGGATTTCTTTGTCCGGATATCGCTCTTTATTGCAATATCGCAGAATTACTTCTCCGGTTTCCTCATCCACACCCGCATAAAGTTTCAGCGTATTCAGCTGGTGTTCGTCCAGCGCAACTACAATATCACCAACATTAGCGGAACTCTGTTTTCTGATAACGACCATATCTCCATTGTCGATGCCCGCGTCTGTCATGGAATCTCCATCCGCCTTCAGAATGTAGAAGTCACCACGCCCGAAAAGGGAAGCAGGCAGGCTGACATACTCTACAATATTCTCCTCCTCGGTTTCCGGTTCACCACAGGGGATTGCGCCGACCACCGGGGCAGAGAAGCTACCGGTAGAGAACTTGCTGATCAGCTTTGTTACGATGGTTCGAGAGGATCCGTCGTATTCAAGCATTCCGCGTTCATCCATGGCCACCAGGTAGCGATAAGCAGTGGCCTTTGACACACCGACGCCCAGCGCAACTTCATTTACGGACGGTGTGGTCTGTCTTTCGCAGTAATACTGATCAATATAGGCACTGATCTGATCCATCAGTTCCAGTCTCTTGGATCGCATGACAGATATTCCTCCGTCTAAATGTAACGTGTCGTTTCAGATAAGATTGTAATAAAACCGCCGCCCGGCGAGGACAAGCGGTTCTTTCTATCTGAAACGATCATGCGCAAAATATTGTGCAGCACATTCCTTGACATGCCATTTCTGCAAGAGGTAGTTTTTTTCGAAGGTACTCGCGTTTTACGCTTACGTTCGACGAGCCTGCCCGATGCCTTTTATTTTGAAAATTTCAACATTATATTGCCTGCCTCATGATACAGCTTTTCGGCTTCTTCAAACTGCTTAGTTTCGTTATAAAGGATGGCAAGATTATTACAGGTCGTGGCGACATCCGGCAGATACGCGTTTGCATGCTTCTTAGCAAGATTTCTCCGTATACCAAGTGCCTCTTGGTACAGCTGCTCTGCTTCTTCATACCGCTTTGTTTTGTAATACAGGCCGGCAAGATCATTGCAGGTCATGGCGACATCCGGCAGATACGCGTTTGCATGCTTCTTAGCAAGAGTTCTGCTTATGTCAAGTGCCTCTTGGTACAGCTTTTCTGCTTCTTCATACTTGTGGTTATCGCTGTACAAATTGGCCAGATTATTACAGGTCTTGGCGACATATGGCAGATACGCGTCCGCATTCTTATTTGCCAGTTTTCTATATACGTCAAGTGCCTCTTGGTACAGCTTTTCTGCTTCTTCATACTTGTGGTTATCGCTGTACAAATTGGCCAGATTATTACAGGTCTTGGCGACATATGGCAGATACGCGTCCGCATTCTTATTTGCCAGTTTTCTATATACGTCAAGTGCCTCTTGGTACAGCTTTT
>ERZ1034680.859-NODE-859-length-13115-cov-21.105054_pt1 | contig 13115 bp, 14 predicted proteins | sample MGYA00520639_ERZ1034680 | MGnify/ENA primary metagenome ERZ1034680 (study PRJEB33766, sample SAMN09781760) | gut metagenome | biome: gut microbiome | host: Homo sapiens | place: Madagascar | study: EMG produced TPA metagenomics assembly of the PRJNA485056 data...
TTTTTTCTCATTGTTTTTACACAACTATATATTGTATTTACATACTTATCCACATACCATTTATTGCTTATGTACTTTTCTCTTTTATGCATTATTACACCGGTTTAAGCTACAGTATATTTTCTATCAGCTTTATGACAGGATTGTTTTCATACAGATACTTAAGCATCATAGAATCATTTATATACGCTGTCATTGTCTGTCCTATTTCAGATGCGGCAAATAATGATGTCAGGGCAAGGAGCAGCCATACGATGACCATTCCCTTAATAAAACCTACTGCAAAGCCTGCAATCCGGTTCACAGTGCCAATAACGGGCACCCTTTCTATTTTTCTGATGATGTGACGGACTATGTATGCCACTATTCCCAGCAAAAAAAATACTATAAAAAATGACAAGCCTGTCATAATGGCATTTGTAAGCTGTGCGGATATGGTGTCGTATGCTCCGGATTGCTGCAGCAATATGTTTGCCATATCAAAATCGCCGGTGGCTTTTTGTCCCTGTGCAGCTATTTGTTTTTCAATAGCGTTTAAAATTACGGGCTCTATTCCTGTCTGTGATAATATATGATCCCTGACATATGGGGCTGCCATGGTTGATGCAGCAAGCATTACTATCCAGGCTGCAAGCGAATATACCATGCGAAGCACACCTCTTGTGTAGCCTCTAACCACATTCCACGCAATAATACATATTACCGCAATTAACAGCCAATTCATTTCAGTCTCACCTCGTCCATTGCGCCGTCATAGATGAAGATATAGTTATTCATACCCGATTTATACATCACCTTGTACAGCTTGTTGTCAAATGTATGATAGAATTTCTTGACTCCATGTATGGTGTATATCTCACAGGCTGTGTCTCCTGTGACGCACACCTCGTTATTGCTGTCAAACTCTATACTATTGTAGGCAATAGCTGTGTCGTTTTCCATAAGCATCTTACCGTTAAAATCATAAAGCTTGATATGACTGGTGCAATTTTTATCATTGTTGGAGTATGCTACTCCTATATATTTATTATTGTAAAATACGCTGTCAATCTGCTTTTGCAGCTTAATAGTCTGCTTGAGCTTTGGCTTCTGGCTTCCGTCAAATACCATAATACTCTGATCTGAAACTGCTATCATCCTGCTGTCGGAAACATATGCTATTTCAGGTATGAGCTGATTCTCATACTTGTAAGTGCCGACATTGTTGTCTATCTCATTTTGTCCTACTGAGCCAAAATTGTAAAAGGATATAACGCTGTCCGTCTTTCCTCCGGAGACATCTATCATATCTACAGCAAGTTTTTTAGCATCATATGAAAGAGCTATATCAACAGGTATGTTCTTCTGTTCTCCGAAAAACTCACCACTTGCCAGCTCTTTTCCGTTTACATCATACAGCTTTACATAATAATTTTCATTCTCACTTACAAGGACTGCCACTGTGCCCTGGCTTGCTATGCAGGCTTTTATAATAGGCCACGATGTTCCTATTTCTTTTTTTACTCCCTTCTTGTCCATGATATAGAGGTCTGTTCCACCCCTGTCATAGATAGTCATAAAGCTTTCGCATGTGACTACCTGTGGCGATGACATCTCAAATGCCTGGTTCCATATACGGTTTCCGTCTGAGTCTGTATACAATACACCATCATTGCTGTACTCCACTACAGCTCCGCAGAAATCCACGAACGACACCGCACTCTTGTCCTTCTGCTCCACGCTGTTTTTGACATCAAATGACTTGTAGGTGCGCAGCGCCATCCACAACCATACTATAAGAAATAAAGCCACGACTGTTGCCACGACTATTATTATTCTTTTTGCTATTTTTCTTCTATGCTTTCGTATTTTCTCCTCGAGCTCGTCCAAATCGGTCTCGACAGTTTTAAAGTCTGATTTCTGTGCCATAATCTTATCCTTTTGTTCTACTTCCAAAGTGTTTGTTACTTGTCAGTATACCATTCACCGGATATTTTTTCCACTGGAATTAAATCTTCTTCTGTGGACATGGCAGGAAGTGTCTCCTTTTTGTCTATTGTGCCGCTCATTCCAGCGCCGGCTTTAAGCCCGATAAGCACTATAAGCACTGCTATCGCTGCAATCATCACTACAGATGCAAACGAACCCTTGCGCGGTTCTTTTCCTGCCTCCATGGCTTTTCTGTACCGGCCGCGTTCTTTCGATACGCTGCCAAATTCCTCAGGAAACGTCACATTGATCCTGTCGTCTGCCGGAGTGCTTCTATGTATCCGGCTGTAGCTGCTTTTGGCCGCTGTGTCAGTGTCCTCATACCGGCTGCTGCTTTTATTATTGTCATCGTCATTACTATAACTGTCGATTTTATTATTGTTGTTTGCATTACTATAGCTGCAGGTTTTATTGCAGGTGTCAGTTTCATTATAGCTGTCAGCACTATCACAATGCTCATTCATGCGATAATATACAAAAAATCCTGTCTTTTTCTTCAGATGATTATTCTTTTTGATAAAGAAGTTTTCCTCCTGCTCGGTCCTGTTCAAAAGGAACATAAGCTGATGAGCGCCGCCAAAGTGCTCCCTGTGTATATTTTCAAGCATGGGTGTTGGCTCAGCCGGAAAATCCTCCTGCCTGAATGCCCATCCGACGATAATCAGCTCCTCGTAGCTTTTCTTTATCTCCGCAAACACTCTGCTCCATACCTTGTTGGTCCAAAGAGGCGCATTTTTGTCAAACTCTATATCATATACTGCAATCGCCGCCTCCACAAATGTGGCATACCTGCCTCCGCTGCTCTCCGTATGCCCCATAAGTACAAAAACCTCTTTATCCTTAAAGCCCTCTGTCTTTATGCGCTTGTACGCTTTCTCCGATATGTAAACCCGGCCCTCATCCGCCGGTGTGCCAATCTGCTTGACGTTGTTCGTCACAATATCTATCATGCCAGCCTCCTTTTTCGGTCAGCATAGCACTTGCAAAATGTAAATTTATGCAAAATTGTGCGATTATAACACTAAATCGAAAAAAGGGCGCATGAACCCATGCGCCCGACTTTTCCCATATGAAGAAGTAAAACTACTTCATATAATTCTTTACTTTGTTGTAGATGCCCTCTGCATCCAGTCCATACTTGTGGATAAGCTCCACTGCCGGTCCTGACTCGCCGAAGCGGTCCTCTACACCGATACGCAGAAGCTTTGCAGGCTGCTCCTCACAGAGCACCTCTGCCACAGCACTTCCGAGTCCTCCATTGATAGAGTGCTCCTCTACTGTGACTGCCTTGCCTGTCTTTGATACAGATTTAACAATCAGCTCTCTGTCGATTGGCTTGATTGTATGGATATTGATAACCTCAGCATCTATGCCGTCTGCTGCGAGCATTTTTGCTGCCTCAAGTGTCTCTGATACCTCAAGTCCTGTTGCAAATATAGATACATCCTTGCCTTCCTTAAGTACGATACCCTTTCCGATTTCAAACTTGTAGTCCGGTGTGTCGTTGATTACAGGCACTGCAAGTCTGCCGAATCTAAGGTATACAGGGCCCACATAGTCGTATGCTGCCTTTACAGCGGCTCTTGCCTCCACATCGTCTGATGGATTTATTACAACCATGCCCGGGATTTCTCTCATGAGCGAAAGGTCCTCGAGGCACTGATGTGTAGCTCCGTCCTCACCTACAGAGATTCCTGCATGTGTGGCACCTATCTTGACATTGAGATGAGGATATCCGATTGAGTTTCTTACCTGGTCATAGTTTCTGCCTGCTGCAAACATGGCAAATGAGCTGATAAAAGGCACCTTGCCGCATGTAGCAAGTCCTGCTGCGATACCTGTCATATTGCACTCTGCGATTCCGCAGTCCCAGTGACGCTCAGGAAACTCCTTCTGGAATATACAGGTCTTTGTGGCACCTGCAAGGTCAGCATCAAGTACAATAAGGTCATCGTGTGCGTTTCCAAGCTCTACGAGTGCGTTTCCGTAGCTATCTCTTGTAGCGATTTTCTTTACTTCTGACATAATGCTTCACCTGCCTTTTCTAAGTCTGCCATTGCGATTTCATACTCCTCGTCATTTGGAGCCTTTCCATGCCATCCTGCGGCATTTTCCATGAAGGATACGCCCTTGCCCTTTACAGTCTTTGCGATAATGGCTGTAGGCATGCCCTTTGTCTCACGGGCCTCCTTGAAGGCTGCCCTGATCTGGTCGAAATCGTTGCCATCGATGTTGATTACGTGGAAATTGAATGCCTCAAACTTCTTGTCGATTGGGTATGGTGAGCATACATCCTCAACAGAACCGTCTATCTGGAGGTTGTTGTTGTCAACGATGACTACGAGATTGTCGAGCTTGCGGTGGCCTGCCCACATGGCTGCCTCCCAGATCTGTCCCTCCTGAATCTCGCCGTCTCCTGTGAGTGTGTATACACGGTAATCCTTCTTGTCATATTTTCCCGCTGCAGCCATTCCTACTGCGACAGATACACCCTGTCCGAGAGAGCCGCTTGACATATCAATGCCAGGGATGTGCTTCATATCAGGATGTCCCTGCAGATATGAGCCTGTATGACGGAGTGTCTTTAAATCCTCCTTTGGAAAATATCCTTTCTCTGCGAGTGTAGAGTAAAGTCCCGGTGCTACGTGTCCCTTTGAGAGCACGAAACGGTCCCTGTCCTCCCATTTAGGATTGGCAGGGTCTACATTCATCTCCTCAAAATACAGATATGTAAAAATATCTGCTGATGAAAGTGATCCACCCGGATGTCCGGATTTGGCACTGTGAACTGCTGTCACAATGTCCTTGCGAATTTCATTCGCCATCTTCTCAAGTTCAAGATTGTTCATGATGTCTCCTTCTATCATTTATATCTCTGTTCTTCCCTGAAGCGCCCTAAGCAGGGTCACCTCGTCAATATATTCCAAATCGCCTCCTACGGGAACTCCGCTCGCGATTCGTGTCACTTTGATGCCGGTAGGCTTGATGAGCTTGCTGATATACATGGCCGTAGTCTCGCCCTCCAGACTTGAATTGGTCGCTATAATGACCTCGTCTACGTCTTTTTCAAGGCGTACCATGAGCTCCTTCAGACGAATATCCGCAGGACCTATTCCAAGCATGGGCGAAATTGCGCCACCCAGCACATGATACACACCCTCATATTTACCGGTCTTTTCGTATGCCACAAGATCCCTCGTATTCTCAACAACCATGATGGTCTTGTGGTCTCTTGCCGCATCCTTGCAGATGGGGCATAGCTCGTCATCTGTGAGTGTATAGCAGCATTTGCAGTATCTGACATGCTCCTTCGCATCGATTATGGCGTCAGAGAGCGATTTTGCCTGCTCCTTTGGCATATTTATGATATGAAATGCCAGTCTCTGCGCTGTCTTGGCTCCGATTCCCGGAAGCTGTGACAGCTCCTCTATTAGTTTTGATATCTCACTGCTGTAAAAATCCATTAAAACAGACCGCCACCCAGGCCACCGGTAATTTTGGACATAGATGCCTGCGACTGCTCATCAATCTGGCGAAGCGCCTCATTGGTTGCTGCCATGATGAGATCCTCGAGCATCTCGATATCGTCAGGATCCACTACCTCCTCAGATAATTTGACCTTTGTGATTTCCTTTTTTCCAGAAACAGTGACTTCGACTGCTCCGCCGCCTGCCTTTGCTGTAACCTCAGCATCCTCAAGCTGCTTCTGAGCCTCCTCCATCTGACGCTGCATCTTCTGCGCCTGTTTCATAAGATTGTTCATGTTTCCCGGCATTCCTCCAGGGAATCCACCTCTTCTTGCCATTCTGGCGTCCTCCTTGTTTTTGATTGGCTAATCCCAGCCCTGTTTATAACTTAGTTTTCTTCCTCTATATCAAAATTTATCATATCTGTCAAGTCCACAACCGCTTCCTTTGCGCTGACTGCGGAATTATTTTTCTTGACCGTCACCTCGACTTTTTTGCCTATACGCTTTTCTATAAGCGAAGCCAGCGTATCCATACAGCCTGCACGGTTTTCAGAGAGATACTCATATGCATTCTCATCATCAAACATTAAAATCAGGTCAGAGGAGTTGCCAAGCGATGTCACAGCCTTGTTCAGATAAACCTTTGATGTTGCTCCCATCTCCGAAAGTATGGATTTCCAGTGCTTCATGAGCTCTGAGATATCCTGTGGTATTGCTTTGGGAAGCTCCTTTTTCACTATAGGCTCGCTTGCTGCGGCCTGCTGCATATCCTGTGTCTGCGCAGCCTGTGCCGCTACAGGTATACCCTTTTCAAGCTTTTTCTCTATGCTGTTTATGCGGTCAAGCACCGAATCATAGCTCTTTTCCATCTGCGGCCTGCACAGCTTTATTATGGCTATCTCGACCATAATACGCTTTTGCGATGCAAACTTTACCTGGCTGGACAGCTCGGAAAATACCCTGATGTACCTGATGAGTGTCTCAGGCTTTACAAGCGCTGCCTCTTCCTTAAGTGCCTCAAGATTGTCCTTTGAGATGTCGAGCACCTCCTCCATATCGTCGGAGCTCTGCAAAAGCAAAAGATTCCTCATATACCATGTGAAATCATTGACAAGCTGTGACAGCTCCCTGCCCTCATCTATGAGCTCGCCCAGTATGCGGATGGCGCCTGTCACATCCTCGTCAAGTATGCGCCTTAAGAGCCTTGAAAAAACCTCTGTGTCCACCGCTCCAAGCACCTCGAGAACATTTTCATAGGTGAGCTTCTCACCCAGATGGAAAGCAATGCACTGGTCAAGGAGACTTAACGCATCTCTCATGGAGCCGTCTCCTGCCTTGGCCACGTACCTTATGGCACGCTCCTCAACCTCCACCTGCTCCTGCTCCATCAAATCGCTGAGTCTGGATGCAATCGTATCTATGGAAATCCTGTGGAAATCATAGCGCTGGCATCTGGACAGGATAGTAATCGGTATCTTGTGTGCCTCGGTGGTCGCCAGTATGAATATAACGTAGCTCGGCGGCTCCTCAAGTGTTTTTAAAAGTGCATTGAAGGCTCCTGCCGAAAGCATATGAACCTCGTCGATGATATAGACCTTGTACCTGCCCTCTGTCGGGCGGTATGTGACCTCCTCACGAATCTGTCTGATATTGTCCACGCCGTTGTTTGACGCTGCATCTATCTCTATGACATTCATGGATGAGCCCTCAGTGATTGCCCTGCACGACGGACATTCGCCACACGGGCTTCCGTCTACAGGGTGCTCACAGTTGACTGCCTTTGCAAATATCTTGGCCACAGTGGTCTTTCCTGTACCTCTCGTACCGCAAAATAAATAGGCATGCCCTATTCTGTCAGCTTTTATCTGATTTTTCAGTGTTGTTACAATGTGTTCCTGTCCCTTTACGTCCTCGAACTCCTGTGGACGGAACTTACGGTATAGGGCCTGATAAGACACGCCTTTTCACCTTCCTTATATCTAATATTGCTGCTTAATCTCCGAAGCAGATACCGGTGCGCTTTGCTTCCTTGATCATCTGGCTCTTTGGATCTACAGTCTTAAGCTTTCCTGCTACGTCGGCAAGCGGAACCTTCTTTGTCTGTCCGTTTACCATGGCTATCATGCAGCCGTAATCCTCATCCATGATGGCCTTTGCTGCTGCTGAGCCAAGACGTGTACAAAGCACTCTGTCGTAAGGGCATGGGCTGCCGCCTCGCTGTGTATGTCCCGGCACTGCCACTCTGACCTCGAGGCCGAGTCTTTCGCTGATGCGGTCTGCAACCTCGTATGATACTGATGGGTATTTGCTCTTTGCAAGCTTCTTCTTGTATTCCTTTTTGGAAAGGGCTGCATCCTCCTTGGAGATGGCTCCCTCTGCTACTGCAAGAATGGTAAAGCCCTTGCCCTCCTTTGTTCTCTTGTGGATGGCATCTACGACCTTGTCAATATCGTATGGTATCTCAGGAAGCAGAATAATGTCCGCACCGCCCGCAACACCTGCATACAGTGTGAGCCAGCCTACCTTGTGGCCCATAACCTCAACGATGAATACACGGTTGTGAGATGCTGCTGTGGTGTGGATGCAGTCGATTGCATCTGTAGCTATATTGATCGCGCTCTGGAAGCCAAATGTCACATCTGTGCCGTAGATATCATTGTCGATTGTCTTTGGCAGATGAATGACATTAAGTCCCTCTTCCCTGAGAAGATTGGCTGTCTTTTGTGTGCCGTTTCCGCCCAGGATAACGAGGCAGTCAAGGCCAAGCTTCTTGTATGTGTTTTTCATGGCTGCGACCTTGTCCAGTCCGTTCTCATCCGGCACTCTCATAAGCTTAAAAGGCTGTCTTGATGAGCCGAGTATTGTACCACCCTTTGTCAGGATGCCCGAAAAATCCTTTAATGTGAGTATTCTGTAGTTCTCATATATGAGTCCCTTGTATCCGTTCTCAAAGCCGTAAATCTCAAGCTCGTCGACATTGTGTGCCAGCGCCTTTACCACGCCTCTCATGGCTGCATTAAGTGCCTGGCAGTCTCCTCCGCTGGTAAGCATTCCAATTTTTTTCATTGCTGCTTCCTCCTTATGCATTATTATGATTGTTTTTTATTCTGCTAATCCCTGTACTCCTTATCCTTCTCCTCCTCGCGGAGTCTGTCCTCCTCATTCATGAGCTTTCTGAAAATACGCTCAAAAATAAACTCATAGGTGAGTGCTGCGCCGACAGGAAGTATGAAAATGAGTGGAATAAGAATCCATACAAGTATAAGTGATACCACAAGTATCACTATGACCAGTAATGTCCACGGCAGGTTGGCGATAAGAATGAGTATTGTATTCTTAAGGGTTATCTTTGTGACCTGCTCAAATCGTGAAATATACGCTGATGTGTATATGGCCCAGGCTGCGGCGATAAGTGCCATTATGATGAACACGATGGAGAAGGTTCCCCACTGATTGCCGGCCTTTAGACCTGACCATGTAATATAAATATCTCCCAAAAGCACGATCAGTATTACAAGCTGTACCAGCCATGCCTTGGTGGCCTGCTTGAAATTCACCTTAAACGCATGCCAGTAGCCTCTCCACACATAGCCCTCATCGTGATGGATGACACGGCGCGATGTATCGTAAAGTGCTGTGGATGCCGCTCCTATTGTAAAAACAGGTATGCATGATATGACCCAGCAAAAGCTCAAAATGACCATATCTACCAGTTTGTTTAATGCTCTGAAAAATTTGTTGTCTACATTAAAAATGCCCATGCCGCTCTCCTATATCCTGTGGTGTTCTCTGTTTTGCTCTCTCTTTTTCTCATAGCGCTCCTCACGCTGTCTCTTCCTCTCCTCAGGTGTGAGGCGCTCTTTTTTCCTGCCGATATAGATATTCCACTTGAGATATGCCTCCTGGGCATTTCTTGACTTGTAGATGATATTTTTCTCCTCACCTACTATATCCGTGATGCTGTACCAGCCTTTATCGTACATGAACTCTGACTGTTTGTCATCGAAGTCCTTGGTTCCGAGTACAAATTTGTGTATTGCATGCTGCTGTCCCATGTAATCCTGTCCTCCTTGTTGTAATTTTATTTTATAGCCACCTTGTCCAGTACATAGTCAACTGCCTGCCTCAGGTGCTTATCCTTCTCATACTGCTCAGTTTCCTTCATCTCCAGAGCTTCTTCTCTCGTGAACATGTCACGCAGTACCACCCGGTGATGCTCTACCGGTATATATGACACCTTGTCCTCAAACACAGGCTTGAGCACATAGTACGGCACCGCCTTTTCTCTCTTAGATGCCGCAAGTGATACTATGTTGTCAACCACGCATACACCAAGGGTTTCACTATATATAATCTGTTTCTTTTGAAACATGCTTTTACCTCCGTATTTACATACACATCTATAATATCACAGACAGCGTTCTTTTTCAAAAACATTTTATCTGGCATTTATTTTTTTATCTTTCTGGTCATAGAAATATGGTCAGGCGCATGTATACTTATCCTATATTTTGTTAATGGCGGTACATTTGCTGTGTTGCTTGAACGAGTATTTTTTGCGCTCACTTTTGTTTGATGCGGCATGTAACTCCCACACGGCACGTCATAAATCAAGCTTATGCCACAGGTGACTACCACTCCACAAATGTACAGCCTCAGATGAACATAGAAATTTAAACAATAAAAAATTCGGAGGATATATGAAAAAAGCAGCCGTTTTTAACGATTTATCCGGCTTTGGAAAATGCTCTCTGACTGCCGCAATCCCGGTACTGTCCGCGCAGGGCGTACAGTGCTGTCCGATGGCATCAGCAGTGCTGACAAACCAGACAGGATATGAATATCATAAATGCACAGACCTGACAGCCATGATTAAGGACTACATCGACAACTGGCAGAAAAATAATGCCCATTTTGACGGCATTTACAGCGGTTTCATGACAGGCTCAAAGCAGATTGAGCTTTTTATGGATTTTTTGGATGTATTTTATGAGGAAAACACGATGCTGCTCGTGGATCCTGTGATGGGCGATGATGGCAGAACCTACGGCATATACTCTGCCGCTCTTTTGGATGGCATGAAGGCTCTTTCCAGAAAGGCCGATGTCATCACACCAAACCTGACCGAGGCATGCCTTTTGGCAGACTATGATATCGAAAAGGTATACAGTGACACGAGAAAGGATGTGCTTCTGCCGCTTGCGACAGAAATAAGCGAGAAGCTGCGAGACCTGTCCGGCAAAAATCAGGATGTAATCATCACCGGCATTAAATGCAGGGATGACAAGGCACCCTTTATATACAATCTCGTGACTACCGTAAACGGCACCACAACCCACAGATCACACTTTTTCGACGTGAGCTTTTCCGGCACAGGAGATCTATTTGCATCTGTTATATGCGGAAGCAGGCTGAACGGATTTTCCACAGAGGAGGCCGCAGAGCGCGCCGGAAAATTCCTGTATGACAGCATCGCAGATACCATGAATGATGACACCGTGCCGAATGACGGAGTGAATTTCGAGAAGTTTTTGCGGGAGCTGATGTAAAGCTTATGTGATTCTTATCACACTTTGCAGAAAAATGCACCGAATTTTCAATCAAGCTCTTAAGCCCGAGTTAATACAACACAAAGGAGAATCTATTTTATGAATTCACAGGTTAAAAAACTCACCTTTACTGCCCTCATGGCAGCCATGATTACTATTTTCACAGCATATATATGTCACATTCCAGTCGGGCAGAATGGCGGATATATTCATTTTGGTGACAGCCTTATCTATATCGCAGCCTGCCTCCTTCCATGGCCGTATGCAATGACAGCCGCAGCTATCGGCGGGGGCATGGCAGATTTGCTGACAGCACCTATCTGGGCGTCTGCAACAATCATCATAAAGGCACTCATATCCATCCCATTTACCAACAAATCAGATAAAATTGTGACCGTGAGAAATGTAGTATCGACAATCATAGCTTTCGCCATTTCCGCAACCGGCTATGCCATTGCAGAGGCATTTATCACATACGGTTTCACAAAGCAGGCCTTCACCGGTCTCATCGCAATAATTCCGGTTTCTGTTCCGGGAAGCTGTATACAAAGCGGCGGAAGTGCTATAATATTTGTTATTCTTGGACTGGTGCTTGATAAAATCGGATTCAAGAGAAGATTTTTCACATTGGAGGATACTAAATAATGGCTGATATAATTTATACATACAAAAACGAGGTTTATGCAAATATCACAAATAAATGTGACTGCGCTTGTACATTCTGTATACGCTCTCAGAAGGATGCAATAGGCGATGCGACATCACTGTGGCATACGGTGGACCCAACATATGATGAGATAATAGCTGCAATCGATGCATTTGATTTTACAGGCTATGAGGAATTCGTCTTCTGCGGCTATGGTGAGCCAACCTGCGCGCTGGATATCCTTGAGAAAACAGCTAAATATGTGAAGGAAAAGTACAAGCTTCCTATCCGTGTAAACACTAACGGACTAGGAAATCTCTATCACGGAAGAGATATCGTGCCGGAGCTGGCTGAGTATATTGATTCGGTTTCCATCAGCTTGAATGCTGCAAATGCCGAGGAATACAATAAGGTCACAAGGCCATCCTTTGACAATGCTTATGAGGCTATGCTGGATTTTGCCGAGGAATGCAACCGCATGATCAAGCATACACAGCTTTCTATCGTGGATGTACTCCCTGAGGAGGATATAAAGACCTGTCAACAGATTGCTGATGAGAGGGGTATTCATCTGAAGATACGTCATTTTTCGAATTAGGAATAGAGTATAAAAAATACCCCGTTTCCATTATAAAATATAGTTATAACGGAAACGGGGTACTTATATTGCTTCATTGTCAGTTAAAAACTTTTTATACATGTTTTCAATTCTATCTAAATCTTCTTTTTGTAAATCGCCAATTTTAAAAATAAAACTGTCTTTTGCAAGAAGAGTAACCTTTGATACTCTGGCTGTTGAGGCAAGTCGTAGCCCGGCCTCTGCCCAATATAGAATCGGGATATCATATGGATTTTCTCTTCTGACCTTGTGCTTTGTAATCTTTACTGATAAAACCCCAAGCATATTCTCATCCAGAACAATTACCGGTCTATTCAATATCTTGTCTGGATTCTCTTCTAATGGAAATTCAACAAACCAAACTTCTCCTTTATTCACTATCATTCTCCCTCTCTTTTTTCATCTCCATAAACATATTATCCCATTCAGTTTCATCGACCCACTCGTCATCAGATGCTATCATAGCCTTGCCAGCTTTATTATAAGCAGTATTTTTCTTTGCAAGATTGTAGGCTTTTAAACCATATATTCCCGTATTCATATCAGGCTTAAATGGTAATGCCTGTTCTCTCACAGCCTGCTTAGCCGCCATTGTAAAGAAAGTAGTCATGTCCATTCCAAGATTTGACACCAGCTCCTGTAACTGAGTTTTTAATGTCTCATCCATTCTCATAGTCACATTTGTATTTGCCATATACATCGCCCCTTTCTTATTTCATTATACAGTATGGTTTTGGCTATGTCAATATATTGTTATTACACTGTATGTGCAAGCTTTAGATAAAAGTTACTATTTACCCAAAACATACTCGTCAATTGTAATCTGAGATTCCATACCCACATCTCAGACTGATTTAAAAAGTT
>ERZ1034680.861-NODE-861-length-13108-cov-8.929365_pt1 | contig 13108 bp, 11 predicted proteins | sample MGYA00520639_ERZ1034680 | MGnify/ENA primary metagenome ERZ1034680 (study PRJEB33766, sample SAMN09781760) | gut metagenome | biome: gut microbiome | host: Homo sapiens | place: Madagascar | study: EMG produced TPA metagenomics assembly of the PRJNA485056 data set...
CGATTTATGGAATCTAATTTCGCATAATACTCGTCAAGGGTAAGTTGTTGAGCCTTGTTTCTCTTTTCAAGTTCAGCCAACCTTTTTTTATATTTCTTTTCTGCCTGATTTCTTCCTATAGCAATCAGGTTGTTTTTCTGCTTCTGAAATTGATTAGCATCACAGAGTATCAGTTTGAGCGGCTCTTTTCTTGCGCTCCATTCATCTACTGCCTGCTGATTGAATATCATCAAGCCCGCCTTGCTAACCGTAGCCCTACCAAGTCTGTCACCCATCTTTATATTCTGTAGTTTCAAGGCAAATGTACCACTGCCCTCTTCGCTCACGACACCATTGGGTGAAGTTGCAGTCTTCACATAAACGCCACCAATCGGTATACGTGGATTCTTACCATTATAACGATAGGTAATACCTCTTTGTACAAGAACAGATTGAGCCAACACATTGCATGAGCCCAATAATACCATAAAGAATATTACAATTTTTCTCATATTTTCAATCTTTTCAAATCGCATCCAACAAGATAAATGATGCCCAATACTTGGCATCCTTATAACCTTTAGCCCTTACATCCTGCTGCGCCCTTTTCAGTAACTATTCGGTGAAAGCCGTATTGTGCCTTAGCTTTCATTTCTACATCCATTTTCATGGACAGCACTTGCATAAAACATTCCTTAGCCTTCGCCGTATTGCCTTTGGATGCATAGTAGTTAGCTCTGTCCAACATGCACTTAGGTTCGTTACAATCCTTGGTGAGTTCATGTTGGTTATGATTTTCCGTCAAAACCATGATTCGCTGAAGATTGTTGTTATCCTTACGGTCGCTATAAATCATAGCAAGCCATTGCAGGAGATTTTCATACATCTCAGTGAATTTCTCCACATGAAGCAATGCCTTCTCCCAATATGTGACAGCACCATCCACATTGTCATTCATGTAGTAGAAGCGTCCCATGTTGAGGGCATAGAGGTCATAGTTCTTATGCGGCTTGCCTTGCTTTTGCTTTAGCTTGTCACAAAGCGTCATCACTTGCTCTTGATAGGCAATTGCCTGGGCATAGTCTTTTTCCAAGGCAAAGGACAGAGCATAGTTATTGAGCGAAGTGATATAGTCTTCGCTCACTTCTCCGAACAGTTTCTTGCGCATATCCAGGGCTTGCTTGGTATATCCGCGTCCTTCGACTACCTTTCCTTCATTCACGCATTGCTTGCCCTTGTCGTGGAGGGCTTGCGCCTCGGCAGGAGTCTGGGCGTTGAGGGAGAGGGAAAGGGATAAGGAAAAGATGGATAATATGATTTTGTGCATGGTGTATAACTTATTTTAATAAGTGATTAAATATGATTCATAAAAGTAGGAGTTTTCATTTAATGGGGCATATACTTACTATAATCATATTTACTTTTCTCGATTATTTTTTGTTTATTTAAATCATCCTTTTTCTTTTCATCAAATATTTTTTGATCTTCAAAATATACTCCCAAAACATTAAGAAAACCTTTTTCATCATTCGAATATACATAAGAATGACATCTACCATTCACAACATAATTATAGGTACATCTAGTGGGATATAATCTCACACATTCAGGAATAGTATTATATTCTATCTTTTCCATCAATATTCCAATATGTTCAGGATTGTCAATGAAAAAAATAGTTTTATCTATTGCTAATTCTTGACTCTTTAAAATTTCCCATATACAACTATCACTTGAATTAACCAAAATGAGAACTATTTTGGCTTTTTCTATCAACAACCGAACTCCTTCTTGCCATTTATCATCATCAAGATATATCCTTTTGCTTCCTTCAGGACTCTCCAATTCTTTAGTCATACCTACACTATAAATCGGCATAAAATGCTTAACAGCACTGGCTAAATCAGATTCAGAAAATGGTAAGTTATCGTTATTTTGCTTTTTCTTTTTTCCGAATAACTTTGTCCTATAATAAAAGTCATCAATTTTAGCATACATTGTAGGTGAATAAGAATCAGAAGAAAAGCCTCTTAAATACAAAGCGAAATCAACATTTTCCAATTGATTTATGGTCATACCACTTATTGGAAGTGACATATAAGCATATGGAAGAAGCACAAGAGCTACCATAGCAAACGATAATTTAAATGCCGTTTGAACACCAAAAATCCCCCAAATATTACAGATTACCCTATATAGTTCAGGAAAGATTATTAAACTATAACAAAATATTATAAATATACGAACATTCCGATAAATGCCCCTTCTTTTTACCGATGTCGATGCACACGAAGATTTTGAAATACTATATCGCATTATCTTCTTTACAAGATAATTAACAAGAACCACTATCGTGCAAATTAGAAATATTTTTAACATAAGTAAGCATCTAATTCAATTACTAATCACCACAAAACTAATGTCTTTCTTGCTACAATTGACAACCTCCAGTTCCACGGTGTTCACGCAGTCGCCAGGTAACATGAAGGTGGTCTTGCGATTAGGTAAGCCCAGTTTTACACTTGTTGTATCATCATATCGCTTGTTGAGTCCCTTCTTGTTCGTCACATGAACTTTCATGGTAACACGACCACCAGCTTCTGCAACCACTGCCAAAATCTGCTTATTCTTGGAAGGGAAAGTGTATTTTACACTCTTGCCAACCTTGGCGAAACAGGTTTTGGTCAGGATGGAATCCCGATTTATGGAATCTAATTTCGCATAATACTCGTCAAGGGTAAGTTGTTGAGCCTTGTTTCTCTTTTCAAGTTCAGCCAACCTTTTTTTATATTTCTTTTCTGCCTGATTTCTTCCTATAGCAATCAGGTTGTTTTTCTGCTTCTGAAATTGATTAGCATCACAGAGTATCAGTTTGAGCGGCTCTTTTCTTGCGCTCCATTCATCTACTGCCTGCTGATTGAATATCATCAAGCCCGCCTTGCTAACCGTAGCCCTACCAAGTCTGTCACCCATCTTTATATTCTGTAGTTTCAAGGCAAATGTACCACTGCCCTCTTCGCTCACGACACCATTGGGTGAAGTTGCAGTCTTCACATAAACGCCACCAATCGGTATACGTGGATTCTTACCATTATAACGATAGGTAATACCTCTTTGTACAAGAACAGATTGAGCCAACACATTGCATGAGCCCAATAATACCATAAAGAATATTACAATTTTTCTCATATTTTAACCTGAATAGTTCATAATATGTCCATGATTTCTATAAAAAAACAAATTATCTTTTATTTATTGACCAGTTCTGCAATATGAGTTTTCCCTATTTTCCTAAACTTATTGAAGAAGAATAGGAATGGGAAAAAAAGTACAACACTTAAGGACTCATCAAGTTCCATCGAGAAAAGAATACCATCATAGATACCATGCGCCAAAATCGGGCCAAGCAATATCATTATAAATGTTTGCCAATTCCTTTTAATACGGAAATACCATAAGGAATAATAATATCCCATGATTACCGCATAAAGGAAATGACCAGGAACAGCAAAGAGAGCTCTCACAATGGCAACCGAAATCCATGAATCATAGCTTTGAAAAAGATAAAGTATATTTTCGAAAGCTGCAAATCCCATTCCGATACACACGGCATAAACTATTCCGTCAAAATGTTCATCAAAATATGGATTTTTACGCAGTAAGAGCCACAGAACGAGAAGCTTTGCTGCCTCTTCTGGGATGGCTGCAGTACAAAAGGCATTTACAAAAGCTTCACTTATCGTTTCTGACTCTTCAAGTCCAAAACCGGTTAAAAGTTGTAAAGGATAAACCGTGACAAACACGAGGAATACCGAAAGAATCCCAAACCAGAAAGCCTTTATAAGCAATCTAGTTGGTTCTGGTTGTAAACTATCTTTAAAATAGATATAACACAACAAAACTCCTACAGGAGCTAATGCTGCAAGGAGAATTAAAAGAATTTGCATAACTAATTCCAATAGAAAACTTAATTATAATTGAACACTTGCATCACACAGAATTAAGGTATGGCTTTCTCGGAATATATCAATCATTATTCACGAATTGTCTAACTCTTTTAACTTGAATACCGTAATTAAAACTTTGTGTACCGGTTACTCCTGCAAAATTCACAGCCACCAACTTACCATACTCATTCACTACAGGACTGCCACTCGAACCAGGAAGACTAGGAATAGTATACATAATCTTATCATTATCCGGTTTTTGAGAAATGGTACCACTTGTAATCTGTGCCTTGATTCCTTGAGAAGTATTAGATAACGAGAAACCAGCATTGAAACCTATCATATAAAGTTTCTGCTCTGTTTGCAATTCATCTTTACCGGAAGATGCAAAGATGTCTTTTACCTTATCTATTAATCCCTGTTCCTCATCTTCTTCTGAAACTGCAAAGATAAACTTGCCCTCCGGTGATTGTTTGTTCTTCAATTGCAGCATAGCCAAATCAACATTCTCCTTATTAGAAACAGAAGTAACTACGCACGGAATAAAATCAGATATTTTTGTAACGAAAGTATTGTTATAAGCGATACCAATTTCACAAACAGGTTCAACTTTCAACTCACTCAAATCTAAGGTTTTGATACTGTTCTTTATTTCAGAATCTCCATCATACGCTTCTTTCAGTTCCGCCTGTTCCTGTTCTATTTCCTGTAGTTTTTCATTATCCACATAAAAGTTTCCATCATACTCATTATATGAATAACAGGCTCTCTTTTCATTTTCGAGTTCATCATACCTTTCAGACATTGACTCCATTTCCATTCTAACCATTTCTGCCATACTGTTCAATAACGAGCGAACCGATTTCTTGGTATCAGACAGAGTAATGGAAGGAGCTGCCACATGGCGATTCGTAAGAATCTTACCATCCTTGGAAATCAAGAATCCAGTACCCGTAATCATTTTCTTGTTTTTCTGGATTTCCGCCAAGTCCATCGTCCAGTTTTCCAAGTCCCCATTCGTATCAAAGCCAGTAAAATACCAGACCTTTCCTGTTGGCAAGGTTATCTTATAATAAAACTGGTTGGCAACCATCACTACACCGGATCCACACTCAGTAAGAATCTGGTCAGATGACTTAGTACTATCACATGCCACTAAGCTTACTATAGCGAAAAGTGACAAAAAGAAAAGTTTTAACTGTTTCATAAAATATCTTTATTTTTTATAGTTCTACAACCTTTTAACTATATCTAAGCTATTAATCAAAGATTTTTCTTTTTCAAAAGAATAATGAATATTATCTTGGTATTATTAACTGTCCATAGAATAAGTATAACTACTCAGCACCCCTATAGAAATTACTACTAGGATATCATCCTTTATATCTGCACTTTTACAAGTGCCTACATATTGAGTTGTGATTTTGATATTGGCCTCCGTCAGTAGTGAGGGTGTGCATAATTTCATAAGAAGCTTTACCTATTATTAGAATCGCAAACAATTAAAGCAGAGTTTTCTGTCGTAGGCATTTCTAATATATTGCTTTCTAATGTTATATTACTAACAACAGCGTATTTGCTTTTTTGGCGGTCTAAAGGTACTTGAATTTGTATTATTCCATTTTTGTCTGAAGTTGCATTAATTCCCTCTATTGATATTCTTACATTAGCAACCCCTTTTTCTTTTGCAATATTCCATAATTGGAATTTCACATTCCCATATTTATACAAGTCCCGATAAATAGGAAGTGTTATGTCTTTGGAAAGTATCATACAGGTATCAAATGTAATCCAGTCGTTACATTTGAAATATATTTGCACTTGTTTACCAATATAATAGTGGGGAACATTAGCAAATATTCCTTTTTTGCTTATATCATGTATGGTATCTATCTTTTCTTCATTCTCTAATGCTATTTGAACTATCGCATTCTTTAACGGAGGCAAATTACTATTGTGGACAGATTTTTCTACTAATGTTAGAGTGACATCTACAGGCATATTTTTTATCCAAATTCCAAGCATAGTCGTAATCATAACAAGGAATCCAATTGTCCATGCTGCAATCTTCTGTTTTAGTAAACGACGATGTCGTTGCCAAATGCTATCAAATTCTACTCCAAGTAATTTTGTTATCAGTTGTACATAAGCTCTTTCCCTATTTAACCACGACCAACGGAAAACTTTTTCATGGATATTTGCTCCAAGAATCTCCGGTAACCCAAGTTCTTTGATAATGGGATTAAAGCATTCTGTATCTTTAACATTGCTGTTAGGAATGCCGTCTATTATAAAAAAATGAATATTATTGGAACGTCCCAATTTATGGAAATATTCAATTTCTTCACCAACCCATTCAGATTGAGCAGAATGGGGAGAACAAACTACAATAAGATGCCTTGAATCATGAAGTCTGTCTTGTAGTTCTGCCGTCAAACCACCTATCTGAATATCTGTGGGAGCAAAGAATATTGGATTTATAGGCTTGCGTTCCCATCCATACTTACTACATAGCGTAGTAGGCATACGATAACTTTCCAATTTTCTCTGTATCCGTTTCCCCCATTTAGTATCATGGTGACTATATGAAATAAAAGCGAAGTATTTGTAGTTGTCTTTCATTTTCTGCTCTGTTTTAAAATCCAATTGCTGTATAACTTTTCAACAATTTGCTTTTCACTTGTACCAATAAACTTAATGGATATTCCTAGTCCTACGCTCCCTTTATCAAAATGGAATTTAAATATCTCTCCATTTTTCATAACAATAATATCTTTTTCAAATAATAAAAGACTAGAAACCTCTTGAAATAAATTAGACATGGAATCATATGACCAATTTCCATATTTTAACAAAATGTATTCACCTGACAATCCTTTTTTTGCTGCGGCACTTTCTTGATTGACCACAGTGGCAGTAAAAACAAAAGGCTTCATGTTTATTTGAAATTTCTTATTTATTTCTTGATTATTTGAGTCCAACAATTTGACATAGGTTTGATAAATTTTCGTTTCAATCGCATTAATATAAATGCTGTCTACTGTTTTTTCAATTAATATTTGCAGAGCTTTTTCATAAAAAGCCAAAGCCAAAAGTTCTTGGTCTTGTTCATTATATGCGTTGCCCAAATTCTCATATACAAGAGCTACATCTATATGTTTTAGTCCATATGTTGATTCTGCAATTTCTAAAGCTATTGTAAAATGTTCGATCGCTAAGTTAAATTCTTTTCTATCTAAATAAATTACACCTAGATTATTGTGCCCTAGCAATTCTTTTGCATGATAATCCAAGGATTCTTTAAAATAATTTATGGCATCATCTATTAAACCTAATTTATAGTAGGCAGCTCCTATGTGATGTAATGCCTCACCGATTAGCGGATGATTATACGGGTATATTTTTTTATATATTAATAGCGCCTTTTGGAAATAATCAATAGCTTCTTCATTATTTTCATCAATATATGTACTCCCTATTTTTATGTATATACTTGCTTCTGCTAAATACTTTTGTTCGTTGTCTGGTACATTATTAAGAATATTAAGTGCTTTATTATAGACTTCAATTGCCTTTTTCTTATTACCTTGCCTCATATAAACAAGTCCGATATTACCAAGTGTAATTGCACTTTTCCAATTGTTATTTCCATTGATTTCGTTGTATAATTCATAAGCTCTTGTAAGATATATATTAGCATTCGAATAATCTCCTAATGCTCTGTAAGTGTCACCAAGATTATTATATATAGTAGCTACAGCCGAACTATCTTTAGTTATTGAATATATAGAATACGCTTTGTCGTAAAACATAAAAATGGAATCTACATTCGTTTCCAAGTCGGCTAAATTACAATAGCATTTAGCTGTTATTGAACTTTCTCGCCCATACTGTAACAAAGAGTTGCTCAATGCTCTATTCCCATAAAAAGATGCAAGTTTAAAATCCAAAGAATACATGTGACAAAAATAGCTTGCATCCAATTGCCAGTCAATATTAAGAGTATCTAAATTGGCGCGTAGTTGTATATAATACAAAGCAGAATCGAACAAACATTGCAATTTGTATAGATTATGCTTGTTCAAACAATCTTCAGCTATATCTTCTAAAGTCTGTCTTTCTACTGCCTTACTCTTATTCAATTTATTTTCTCGTTCCTTTAATGTGCGCTCTTCTTTTTGATTAACTTCTTTAAGAGTTTCTAATGATGCAATGCGTGCTTCAATGCGACCTTTTGTATTAATCAACGAATCTGCTTTTTGCAATTCACCATTTAAAATAAGTGTTTTTATCATTCGGTTTGCATCATCCAGTTGGTCAAAATCTAAAGATGCGTATTTCTCTGCCATTGCTTCCACTATCTGCTGATTTTTTCTATCATCATTATACAATTCATTGTATAAGCGTTGGTACTCTTGACGAGAAATCCTCCCTTCCTCCTTTAGACGTTCAATTTCATTTTCACGTTGAGTCAATTGTTTCCTTAGTGTACGACTTATTTTCTGCTGGGCTATTAGCTTGTCATCATTGTGATCTTCTGGTTTTTCCAATACAAATATTAAAGGGTTGGAAGAATAACCATAAGTCCTTAGTTGGTCACGATCGTATAAAATATAGTTATTCTTTCGTATACTAAGCACATTAAACGTATTCTTAGAAACAGGAAAAGAAAAATTTCCAGATTCATGGCTAACGATGTAATGTCCGTCAACTTTTATGGTTGTGCCAGGAAGTCTTTTTCCTGCTATTGTATTACCAATATTGTCAATTCTACCTTTTGTCTTAACATACCCATGTTGAACTTGCGCTTCTATTGGTATTATGAATAACAATATAGTTAACAACAATAAAGTAATCTTTATTCTATTAATCATATTTTCTCTTCTGTTTTTAACAAACTCGAAACTAAATAAATTGTGTAATATCTACATAATCCGTTATAAAACCTTTAGTTTTCTTACTCCAAAATTGGTCACAGAAATATGTTTAGACACAGAGCACCAGTCTGAAACCAATATCTTCTGATTTCTCGTTAGGTAAATCTTTCTCCCTGATAGAAACCCGACATTCTTTAGCTTCACTCATAAAACTTCCACCACGGCAAACCTTTTCGGTACCATTGGTTGGCCCATTGGGACTAAATGAATGTCTTATGTCATATGGAGCATACCAATCAGAGCACCATTCCCACACATTCCCACTCATGTCAAATAATCCGAGTTCATTAGATTGTTTTGAAGAAACAGTATGAGGACGATTTCCACTATTTTTCGAATACCACATTATGTTTGTAATGGTATTACTACCACTATACTTATACCCATTGAGTTTACCTTTTTGACCTCCTTTTGCAGCGAACTCCCATTCTGCTTCAGAGGGTAGGCGGAATTTCATTCCGGTTATATCATTAAGCCTTTTAATGAAGTCTTGGCAATCATTCCAACTTACATTTGTAACTGGTAAATTCTTGTCCATTATTTTGCTTGGATTATTTCCTATTATTGCATTCCAAAGTTCTTGAGTTACTTGGGTCGTACAAATATAGAAATCCCCTAATGTTACATTGTGGGTAACTTGTTCATCCTTGTTTTCTCCTCCTTGTAATAAACTAGCTCCCATTACATATGTATCACCTTTAACTAGTATCATTTTAAACATAACATCTTTAATTTTTACAATTTTGATAATAGAATCAACTTCTTTGAAATTAATAGCATCAGTAACAAAAGTGTTCTCTTTGCTTTCCATGTCGCTAATTTCATCTGAAAACTTAATTTGAATAATTGGAATTCCAGATTTTATTTTTTCTATTATCTTGTTGCGTTTTTGTTGGGTTTCAGACAATTTTATTTTAGCTTTAATAGTTGCTTCATTTTTTTCAAATTGCTCTTTGTATAACATTTGTACTTGTTCGTCACCAGTCCAAATTTCATTATACAACCATTTTCCCCTGTTTGTGTATCCCAACATTTCAGCATATTTCGAATATGCTAAAGCTGCCATTCGCATTTGCGGAAGAGACTCAAAGCGATCGTCATAATACAATCTTTCTGCTATATTGTAGTATTCTAAGGCATCCTTATAATAAGGATAAAAATTTATACCCTCGATTTTTTCTTCTGGTGCCTTCGATTTGACTATATTTTTTAGTCTTGGAACTGCTTTTACTATATCTTCCAATATAACTTCTGGCGAGTGCTCTTTTTGGTTCCTTATATTTAAATCTGAGAAGGCCAAGAATAGATTATTAGGTAGAGGCGAGTCGTCTATCAAGTATGGAATGATTATATTCGTATTTTTACTAATAGCGAAGTTAATTTCTTTTGGGGTATATATTGATGAATATGAGTTTTTGCTACCAATATAAAGAAATACTACGGAGTCAAGAATCGCATTTGCCAATTCATTGAAAAAAGTCTCTCCTCCTGGCATTTCCTGCGTGTCTCTATAATAGGCTATTTGTTTTTGCCTCATTAATTGACATATTCGGTCTACTATTTCTGCGTCTTTTCTTGAATAGCTAACAAAGACATCATATTTTCTACTTTCCATATTCCGATCAGAATTATTAAATGATGATAAAATTCATTGGTGTCAATATTTTATAGTGATTTGATGGATTTCTTAATATTTCATAGCCTCGTGTCTCATTAGGGAAATTTATAATGTATAACTCTTGCTGCTGAATTATTACACATTCTTGTTTACATTTTATTCCAAAATAAAAACTGGCATTTCATATAAGCTGTTATTTGTAGGTGAAGGGTCTATCTCATTAGGCAAAAGTGGCATGTAAATAAAACGTGACGGTTTTCTTACCACTTTATGCTCATTGATAATGTCACCCTCTTTTAAGGCAAAAATATTTGAAACAACTTCGTGACCAGGAAAATCCATTGATAAATGCTTCATAACATGTTCTTCTGTCAAGATCTTATGTAAATTTCTAATATTCCCATTTTCCTCCAAACTTTTATTGTAAACAACATATTCCCAAAATTCTTCTGATAAAAATAAATCAGATAGCATCTCTTTATAGCGTTTAATAAAATCTGACATGTCAATTTCTTCTCCTAGTTTTTGAGAAGTTTCGTGCATCAAGTTGATAGCTTTCATAAAAGGTTCTATCTGTTCCTCTGTTAACGTATTATTGTGGAAGTTGTTTCGAAAGTCCATAAACTTATTGTTTAAATCACCCCAAAACTCTTCTGATTCACATAATTGATTTATTCTTTCCTGCACTTCTTCCTGACTCATTCCTGCCTTATATAACTCTCTCACCATTATTTTTAGTAAAAATTTCCCTTGTTCAAGAATACCATTTTGAAATTGTTGTTCATTTCCAAAAACAATTTGTCGCATAGCAATAAGAGAGAGCTTCGAATAAATATTTAAATCCTGTGGATGACAATCTGCCAAGATTGTGCGTATATTCTTGGCAATGGCATCATTAATAGGAACTGGCTTTATTTCTTCAATTCGGTCTTCTTTGGGATAATACACCATAAGTTTTTTGAGAGCATATGATGATGGCCGTTTATCTATTTTCTGATGCATCAAATATGAGAATAGTATTTGTTCGCCCATTGTCCACCACGAATTTAGATAATCATCGCTTGCGTATATCCACATTTCATCACAATAGGAAATGTATTCTTTCTCTATTATACAAAGTAATTGCCATGCCTTCCACTGAGTAAGTAGTTCGGTGTTAAACACAAGACTACCATTATCTAAGTATTTTACCGTGCGAGGTTTTCCGTAGCAACCAGCTTCAATTCTTTTAGCAAGTTCAGAAACTGAATACTTGAATTCGCTATTTTTTTCTTTTTGAGCATATTTTGTTCGAAAACTAATAAACACTGAGGTTTCTGCAGATCGTATAGAATCATGCTTTGTCTTACTATCTTTTATATAGTTGACAATTCCTTTTATTTCTTTTGTATTGCGGTTTCGTAATAATCGAAAATCAATTCTGGCAAACTCATTTTTTAACCAACTTAGAATCTTCTCATTGGATAGGAATTGTTGCTTATATGACGGAAATCCGCCTGTTTTATATGTGTAGATATTAAGTGGAAGATAGGTTCTGCTTACAACAAGCACATGCTCAAGGGGGGATTGTAGCGCATTAGCAAGTCTGTAATTATTTATTTCATGATTATCTCCTTCTATAGATGCATCAAAAATGACTAAATCATCTTTGTAACACGACAAAATGCAATCGTTCACTGTAACCATGTATTTAGATTGGTCATAAACTTTAATCTTTACAGACCTTTTGATATCCACATAGCAAATACAATTCTCTTTTTCATAGGAATGGCCTAACGCTTCGTGGAAAAATGTTTCCAAGATTCCATTCAACAGCTCCATTCCTTTTTCTGTAGGCAAAGGGAAAACAGATATCGTATACAAGGAAAAAGCATCCTTAATTCTGTTTAATGCAGATTGATAAATTTTCATCTTCTGTTTTATTCGTTTTTTATAACCATGTTAGTATGTTCCAATCTCATCTCTCATTTCAAAACTCAACTTCACAGCTGACTCATCATAAGGGATGGTTTTTGCAAGAACGGGATTAAAATGCAAAGTCTGACAATCTACAATACATTCATGACGGCGTAGTTTCAGACTTCTCCATGGATCACGTTGCTTATCCTTCGATTTTTCCTCTTCTTTTTTTATATCCTCGCTTGTTGCAGGTTCAAACCCAAGAAGTTCCATCTTGGCATTCCATCGCAGATGCTCACAATCACTAAGATTTTGCAATAGTTGTTTGTTGGAATCAAGTAGAAGTGATTCAGGAGTAACATCTTCATTGACAAGGGAAATCTTTGTATAAATATGCCATACATTGGAACGGTCTTGCTCTTCTTGGTACCAAATTTTTATTTCACTTTCCTTTCGCTTTACTGCATCGGTTTCTTCTAAATAGACCTTTCTGCGCTTTAACCAAGCTTCGTCTGCATATTCATCTTCGTTGCCATTCTCTATGGCATCAAACTTAGCTCCATACAGTATATCATAGCGATACTTAAACCGCTTTGCAGCTTTCTCAAGAACATCTTTATTTATTGTCTCATAGGAAAAAGCATCCATCACGGAACCAAAAGGGACTATGACATTAAAGAACTCTTTATGCTTACGTAGGAAATCCTCGCGCATTGAATTACGCAAGC
>ERZ1034680.864-NODE-864-length-13082-cov-6.073233_pt1 | contig 13082 bp, 9 predicted proteins | sample MGYA00520639_ERZ1034680 | MGnify/ENA primary metagenome ERZ1034680 (study PRJEB33766, sample SAMN09781760) | gut metagenome | biome: gut microbiome | host: Homo sapiens | place: Madagascar | study: EMG produced TPA metagenomics assembly of the PRJNA485056 data set...
GTATGCGCTTTGCCCAGTCGAGCACACCTACAGAGAGGTTGACATACTGCCACTCGGTGCCGATGAGGAAGAAGTCGAGACGATAGTCGTACTCGCGGTCGAGATATTCCTGAATGCCGTAGTTTTGTGCGGCATAGGCATCGCGTCCCTGCTGAAGTATGTCGGGCAGATTGATAAGGGCGACGGTCTTGCCCGACACCTTATTATATATATGCAGCATGGCGTTGCGGTCGTTCTGCTCAGGCGGGAAATAAATCAGTCGTGAAAGCGTCAGTCCGGCGTGGGCTGTGCGTTCCTTGACGTTTCCGGTCTCGTCGCGGAACTCGGTGGTCCATGTATGGAAAGGCGTGTAGCGAAGTTTTGAGTCGCTTGCCAAAGAGTTGTCGTGATTGAAGTGGCCGTTATCGGCTATTACCTCGTAGCCGAAGTCGTCGGCAGAGATGTTGGCAGGTGCGTCAATCTGATGCAGCGAGATGGTGAGCTGCTTGGTGTCGCGCACCAGTGAGATGGTGTCGTGTGTAGCCTGCAGGTCGTGTACGGTAGTAAGGTGTTGCGACATGCCATGCCATAGCGTATCAAGCGGAGCCGAACAGTCAACCTCGTCTATTTCGCCAGCACTTGTACGGTCGAGCACGGTGTTGAACTTGGTCATGTCCTCGCCAGCGGTGTGTGCATGAATGCGGAACTTGGCTCCCTTAGTAGCCAGAGCGTCCTCGTAGCGCTTCTGATTGGCTATAGCTATAAACTGGTAGTCGCCAGGCTGCAGATTGAGGTGAACGGCAAAGTCATGGCGGCGGATAGGAGCTTCAGCAGCGGTGTTGAAGGCATCCTGACGCATAATAAACTTGCCGTCCTTGTCGTATACCATAACAACAATGCCTCCAACGTGGTCGTTGAAGAGATTGGCACGCTGCGTGTTGTAGTCGTAGCGGAAGTGTAGGTAAACGCCAGTATCGCAAGGCTCAAGGTCATCGTGCATCAATGAGCATGAAGCCATCAGCAATGTCATGACGAAAAGTGAGCATAAAGATTTTAGCAGTCCATGAAACATAATGTTTGCCGTTAAATGGTTAAATGAGTGTGATTATTTATTGTATATAGTGGGGTGCTGTATTCAGGTCTTGTATATCTCAATAGGAGGCTGAGCGGTGTACGCCCAGCTCCCCTATCGAAAAACTATAGATTAGAGATTAATGTTCTGGCTGCGCTTAGCCCAGTGGAGAATTTTAACCTCAACGTTGATGTACTGTTCGTTCTCATCATCTGGCACATCAGGCTTAACCTCAGGAATGTCAGGATAGCCAAGACCGCTGATGCTGTTTACAGAAAGATCGTACCAGTTGTTGCGGAGCACACCGTAGCGACCGAGATACTTGTCATTAGCTGTACCATAACCTTCACCAGCAGTCCAAGGTGTCAACTCGTTGAAGTGCTTGATGCGGGCGATGTAATAAGCCTCACCGTTAAGATATGTAGAGATACCGGTTTCTTTCAAACCAAGCTTGTCGTTGATTTCGTCAACTACAGCTGGTGTAACCTTTGACGTACCTTCGCCAGTGAATGTAATGTTATTTGCAGTAATTTTATGCAGACCAGCCTTACCGCTAATGTTTGTACCCTTAGTAAGGTCTACACCATACTGTGCCTGCTCAGCAGCATTTGTAATCTTCATAGCCTTGAGAGCTACTGTCTTAATCTGCTGCGCAAGTTTAGTTGCATCCCAGATAGCGGTGTTGTTACCAATCTTATAGAATGTCTTGCTTTCTCCTGTAAGACCATTAGGAGTGTAAACAGCCTTAAACACAACACGTGTGGTCTGGCCCTGCATCATATTGGCAAGATCGAAGGTATTCTCAAGACAATACTGAGGATTCTCTTCACCGGCTAAGCCTTTAACCTCAGTAATCATATTGAATGCCTCTTTGCAGTTATCCAAAACCAGATATTTAGCATCATTATAGTTAGGATCTACGCCCCAATATACACGCTTGAAAGTCTTGTTATCACCGTCATAGAAACGAGGTGTACTCCATATATTGGCAAAACCATCAGTCAAGCTACTGGTCTGATGAACAGGAAAGGTTGACTTATTGGTAACGTCAAGCTGCCAAGCTTTGATTTCAACCTTGTCACCTTTGTATGTACCGGCAGCGATAGCGTAACCATCGGCATTAAATTTCTGCATTGTAACCTTAGCCAGACCACGCTCTACGTAAACTGTAGTAGCAGCCTTTGCTTCAGCTTGCTCACGTGATGCACAGATATTGGCAACTGGTACAAGAGTTGTAGGCTCTGTTGTACCGGTATACTTAGGAGCATTTGCCATAAAGATATAATCAGTTTTGGTATAAGCTGCGGTTGCATTTTCAGCCTTTGCACTCCAAGTTGCATATGATTCGCCTGCAGTTGGCAACTTAACCTTAGAAGTAGTAGCATCCACATCATTGTTGAGCAGAACCAATGCCTGATAATTGCCACCAACCGTTACACCTGAAAGCTTTACAGTAGCAGTAGCTGCAGTTGTTACACCGTCAGTCTTAATATCCTTCCATGGGTTCATGTTTCCAAGCTGTGCGCTTGTAACAAATTTGCCGTCGTTGGTGAAGATAAGGATAGTTCCGTTCTTAACCTCATATTCCTTTGCATCGCCTTCAGCAAATGTAGGCTCACCTGCTACACGTGTAGCGCGTGTTGTAGGCAGATTGATTGTGAATGAAGCATAGGCTTCACCTGTCTTGCCAACATTGTCTTTGCCATCAGGAGCAAGGTTGTCGTTGCTTGAACAACCTACCAAGGCTGTAGCCATAACAGCCATTCCGAATAGATTCTTAACGTTTACCATAGTTAAAAAGTTTAATTGATTAAGAAATTATTTGATTTAGAATTTTACGTTAGCAATACGCTGTGCATTAGCCTTGGCATCTGCCGAACCTGCGGCAGCAGCCTCAGCAAAAAGCTGGCGAGCCGAATTATAGTCCTTCTTCATTACAGCCAACGCACCACGTGCATTCAATGCCTCGGCAGAGTTGCCGGCATGTTGCAGATGTCGAGCGGCTGACTCCATATCGCCTCTCTGCAAATCGGCACATGCTGCATTGAGATTGGCTGTAGGATCATTGGGGAACATACGCACGGCAACGTCGAACACCTCGTTGAATTCAGGCGAACCCACCTTCATGGTCTGTGCCACAAGATACATCTCCTGCAACGAAAGCTGCTGCGGACGAGTCTTGAGTATCTGCTTGGCTTCCTCTACCGAGAAGGGCCTTACGGTATAGCTCACGGTATAGTCGCTGTGGCGCAGACGCGGATAGATGTCGCTCATTATCACGGCATAATCCTGCGGATAGAGCTGACGGATGCGCTTGTCCTTGTCATCGGGCGCAAGAGTGGAGTTGGATATATCGAGTATAGCCTCCTTGTTTGCCAGCTGCGACTTGCCTACCAATCGGCTGAATCCGTTCCAGTCCTCCGGTGTTGAGTTTGAGCTGTACAGCTTGGCATCAATAGGATACAGACGGGCTACATAATTCTTAAGAGATGCAGCACGCTCACGTGCCAGACGTTCGTTGTTGGCATAAGGACCGTCGGGCGAAGCATATCCATGTATGTTTATGCCTGTAATCTCTACGTTCTTGTCATTGCGCACAAGGTCGACGGTCTGAGTTATCTTTGCCAACTCACGTGCATTGTCGAACAAATTCTCAACAATATCGGTCTTGTTGACACGGAAGCTAAGGTAAGCCTCGCCCTTCTCGGCACGCTGCTTGCGAGCCTCGGCTGCAGGACGCACAAATGTAACGGCTGGTTTCCAAGCCGCTAAATTGTCGATAGTGGCAAGCTGGAAGTTGTCGAGATTCTCCTTGTCGCCACATCCGCAGATGTCTTGTGTGGTGAGCAGATTCAATTGCTCCGACTCAAACGGACGGTTGCGTGTTATGGTTTGGCTGTAGCTTACGCTCTGCTCAGTTCCGTTCTTGCGCAGTACAACCAACGGCTGCTGACTGGCAGTGGCAATTGAAGCCATTTCGCCGCTGCGCTCCATGCGTATCTGTTTCGATCTGCCATTGATGATGATTGGTGTGAGGGCTGTCGTGTCGCCATCGGCAACAAGCATCGGAGTGAAAACAAGCTGCTGTTCGGCCTTCAGCTTCAGGTTGTTGAGGTTGAGGTTGAACGCCACATCCACTTTGTTGCCCTCTACACGGGTCTGCAGATTGTCAATGGCTACTGCTCCGGAGGCAAGCGTCTGTGCCTTTGCTGAGCCGCACGAAGCTGCTCCAATCAGGCACGAAATGATGATATGTGTAAATGAATTCATCTTCATAATGCTGTTTAAAAAATATAAATCATACTGAGAGCTGCCTTGGTAGGTCCGACATAATTGCGGTGGGTGTCGTCCAGACACTTGGCACAGCGTCCGTACAGCTTGTACGAGCTATAGGCATAGCCCACACCTACCGACGCCTCCATGTTCCAGTGGCGCGAGAGCAGCCATTGATAGCCATAGGTGACACCGGCACCTATATACCATCCTTCATAATGGCGTCCGCGTTTTGTCTTGGGCAGTGTGCCGAAGGGCAAGTCGACGTTCTTGATGTTATATTCGCCGGCAAGAGCATGCACACCGAAGAAACTGCCGCCAAAGCGTTGGCATGTCCACCAACGGTATTCGGGCTCTACGTTCCAGAAACGCACCTTCTTGCCCCCAGAGAACTCCCAAGGGTTGATAGTAGCAAACAGCTGTGCCGTCTGCTTCTCGGCTATGCCTATCTCAACGCCTGCGTTGAGCGATGTTGTAGCCCAACCCAAGAGGTTGGTCTTCAATGCCACGTCCTGCGCTGTTGCTGTGCCTGACGTTGCGAGTAGCATCATTGCCAATATGAACATCTGTTTCATCATTTCAGGCTTTTGTAAAATTATTTATATTTTGGTTTAAGTTTTATTTTCCTCTACAGCATTACATATGAATGTTTTTGTGTCTTCAGTAGCATTCTATATGAATGTTTTTGTGTCTCACGTCTATTGTCTTATTGAAAGTCTTGTGTCAATATTACGATACAAAGATATTACTATAATCAAAAGCCAGTATCGAATTATTATCAAAAACCTACTATTTTTTGTGCAAACGTTTACACAAAACAACGCCTTACTTTTTGTTGTACAAGATATTTTCATCTAAAAAAAAGGCCATGTCCCTGTACAATATTTGCATTTCCAACCTCTCAAAACTACGAGTTGAGCGCACAAGGAAATCTTTGGCTCGAAATTCTTGAGTTTTGAACAATTTCAGCTATATTACTAATACACAACGGATTACAACGTCAGACAGTAAAATCAATAAAAAACACGAACGTAAAAATGCTTCATTTTTCTGCAAAAGGACCACTTTTGCACTCCAACTGTACTCCATTTACATTGCAACTGTACTCCATTTGCACTGTAAATGTAGTCCTTTTGAAAAGCAAAAGGACAACTAATGAAAAACAAGATGCCATCAGACCATCTAAAAAGCATAAAAATCGACCCCGGAAATCTCTGGAATCGATTTTTATTTTGTAACACTTTTTTACTGCATATACGATATTTGCATCTGGTCAGAAGGAACAAACTTACTTCTCATACCCCTCACATAATCCATGAAAGGATAGCACACATTCATCTCGACATACTTCTCTATGATATGCTCAAATGTGTCTTCCGGCATTTTCTCTACAGCAGCGAGTGCAGCTTCAAGATAGAGCGAATTGACAAAACGGAAACCGCCCTTGGCTATATTCTTGTCACGAACGACACCGGCAAATGGGTATAGGTCGTTGAACAGATAGCAATGTATTTGCTGAAGCCCTACAGTTGTACCTACAGGCATCAAGTCGATATCACCCGACTCAAAGAGGCGGTGAGCATTCACTAACGAACGTTCGTCTATTTCCTTTGTTGTCATAATTACATTATCTTATTTGTTTCTGCATCTACAAAGATAAACACAATCTTTGACAATCACGAATGATTATGGGGGATAATAAAGTAGTAGCAGACGAACTGAAAGTATAATTCATCAGACTGTTGCTTGTTTTATCAACTTTTCTTATTAAATTTGCTCCATAAGTATATTTTATTAGACTATGGACTTGAAAGAAGTAATGAAATCTCGCATAAAATAACATTCTTGTTCGCTTACGTTGGCAACAAGGTACTAAAAAATTAAGAATATGGAAGCATTGATATTGACTTTTGCATGGCTCATTGCCGTTATGCTGCCATTCGCAATATGGCTCAACACCAAATCGGGCAAGAAGTGGCTCAATAGCCTGTAGCTATCGTGTGTCGGGCAGAAGTCCGACGTTCCGTTCGCTTGCTTCGAATGTAGAAAACCATTAACGACGTGTGATTGGTTATGACATTCACACGCCGTTAATGGTCTATTGCCACAGAACGAACAACTCCTTTAAACCAACGTCTTTCAACTCGTTATTTTCGTCAAACACTTGCTGCATCAAGCCAAACCATTTGTCCAAGCATAACGATTGCGATTCGTTCTCGCCCCAATGGTCTTCTACATCCTGCATAAGAGCCTCATCGGGATTGCTCAACAAATACTTTATAAGTCCACGATTTTGATATAGCGTTTTTAGTACCTGGGGCATTTTACACTTAAACCTGACCCCTCCGATTTCCTCAACTTTTCCTCCAGCACTGAATGTATCACGAAGATTCGAACAGATTACAGAATACCGACTGCACATCCATAGCGCAGCCCGCTTGTATTTGTCTTGCTTCGGGCCGAAAAGTTCGGGGAAAAGAATAAGCATTCGTGCTCGGATGTCAGACTTCTCATTCATTGACAGGTCATTGAAGAACCTTATCATTATAGATGACGAAACTTCAGTGTTGGCATCACCCATCCACCATGGCATTTCATATTTGCCCTTGGCACGATTGGCATGCATATAGTATTTTCTGACACTATTTATCTTCTCCTTCTCACCCAACATTCTAAATGTGTCATATTCTACACTCATCTTCTCAAAGATGTTCTTCTCGCCGTTGTCTGCGAGGTTCATATCTATAAGATAACGAGGAGCATGGGTGACGGCAATGTTGCTCAGACATTGCTCGTATGGACGGCAACGGAATTCCGGTGTTTTCCCTCCCAACTTGGCAAACAACATATATATGCGCGAAACATCTGGAATGCGGGTGCTCTCTACAATACTACTTCCTGTTGATGTCCACGTGTCTGACTTGGTAGATTTCACCTCTACCCCGAAATGTCCGGCTGCCTGTATGTCGGGGAAGTGCAGACCTGACACCAGTTTTATATTGTCTACGCTGAACGAAGTTTGCGGAGCCACATCCTTTAAAACCTTTAAGGCTATGTGTTCCATTTCTGTACCATTGCATTTGCGGAACATCTGTCTGTCAGACTCAGATGCATCATTAAGCCACGACTCTGCAAGCCGCATGAAATGGGCGAATTCCATGTCGGTCTGTGTGACATCCGACGGACGTACGGAAATCAAGTTGTTTTGAGTCAGGCTAAACGGTTTGTTATAGATTATTGCCATAATACTAATCGATGAAGTATTTATCCCATAGATTCTGTAGACGTATAGCTATATTAAATGCCAGTACAGGCGGCACAGCATTGCCTATAACCTTGTAAGCACCTGACGAACTCAAGCGATACTTGCGTCCGTCCTTATCGTGCATTACAAATCGGAAGTCTGGCGGAAATGTCTGAATCAAGGCACATTCACGAGGTGTAAGCCTGCGTTCATGCATGCCATTGTTCAATTCTGCAATGTGTTTTCCGCCATGTTCAGCCGACAATCTACGGTACTCTATATTTCCATGATGCTCCGAACGGATGGTAGGTCCAAGTCCGTCAAGTTTTATCTCAGTCTGACCTTGACTGCCGTTGGTCTGGAATTTAGCCTTTGAGTATATTCTTTGTGACGGGTCTACGGCGTCAGCAGGTTCTGGTAAATACTTCAGTACATCATAAGTGGTAACCTTGGGCAACAGTCCCGGTTGGGTTGTATTGCCTGCATGAGTAGGACGTGGATAAGGGTTGTATTCATCGGGTATGCTTTCAGATGTAAGAGCAGCCAATGCTTCTGTTCGCAACACATCCTTTCTTATACCTATAAATATGACACGCTCGCGCGATTCGGGCACTCCATAATTGCCAGCATTCAACACCTGTGGCGGCAATACTATATAACCGTTGCCATCAGCACTTGCAAAATCACGCTGGATAATGTCCTTCACGTCACCGAGATTGACAAGTCCTTTCACGTTTTCGGCAACAAACACTTTCGGCCGAACAATATCTATCACCTGCTTCATCCAATAATACAGTTTGCCTCGCGTCTCTTCTGACGGAGCGTTCTCATTCCGTTTCACGCCCATATCATTCTTATCAGAATCGAAACCTTTGCGTTTTCCGGCAACACTAAAGTCTTGACAAGGGAATCCGCCAGTCACAACGTCAATGTCTCGTGGAAATACATCAACACCATTGTTATGCATTTTCACAAGATCGACAATACTGACACGGTGATACATTTCGGGTGTATGTCCGAAACGTGACATATATGTAGTCCATGCCGTTTCTGCTTCGGGTAGAATATCATTAGCAAAAACTGTTGTGAAATCGGTACGTTTGAGCATCACCCAACCATTCCTTACTACACGTTCGACAAATGGCGAATCTGTAGAGAATGATTTGGCATTGGCAATAAAACCTCCTTCAAATCCCAAATCCATGCCTCCACATCCAGAGAACAAGGAAAGAACACGGTGTTTCTTGCTGTTTTCTGCTGTTTGGGCAATGGGGAAATTGATAGATAGTTGTATGTCGGACAGAAAATCCGACTTCTCGTATGGGTACAACTCACCCTGTCCGTCATCATTACAATCATGATGCAGACTCTCAAATTTGTCTTTGAGCATAGCATTAAAAACAATTATGTCTTAATGCGTTGGATGGATATTCTTGAAAACAAAGAATCCTGCAAGTACCTATACGAAAAAACGCGGACGATTCTTGTCCACGTTCAAGGTACTTGCAGGAAACCTAATATACAGACAAGAGAAACGTCCACGCTATATGTGGACGCTTACTCGCTTATTCTGTATATTGTTCTTCTACCTGCAAGTTTCTGAACGTTTTATGAATAAACAGCAAACGCTTATTATTTTTACCACGAAAATGGATTGGCCTCGCACGCTTGCGACTGAATCCATTTGCAAAGTTAAAGGAAAATAAGCAATTTCCAAAATTTAATTATTTGATTTTTCAATAATACATAAAAAGACGCACAACTAAAAACGTAGTGATATTAGTTGTACGCCTCTTTGTTTTATTTAAAACCCAATACAACCATTTTGTTGAAGTCAACAAAATGGTCTGTTATATTATGCCCAACATTAGAGCAAGCATTTTTAGCTTTCTCTATTACTTTAACAAAACTACGCCATTCTGATTACAAACAAAACCAATAAAATATAATGTAGATAGTGATTTTGTGTTATTTTCTATTCACTAAACGTACGTTCAAAGACTTGGTATGAAGATATAATGACGTTGCACAAACAATTACAGCTGAAATAAATAAAAGACCGGACGGCGGTTATTCGGAATTTTGTTGTAACTTTGTAGAAGACTAAAACAAACAATCCATTATGAAATCATTGAGAGAACTTTTCCGTATAGGCAAGGGACCGTCAAGCAGTCACACTATGGGACCGCAGAAGGCGGCTAAGATATTTGCAAGTCATAACATGCACGCTGCCTCGTTTGAGGTGACGCTCTACGGCAGTCTGGCTGCTACCGGACGCGGCCACATGACCGACGTAGCTATCGACGAAGTGCTGCGCCCTATCGCTCCGTTGCGTATTGAGTGGCAACCGCAAGTGTTTCTGCCCTTCCATCCCAATGGTATGAAGTTTGTGGCATTTGACAATGCCGGCAACCAGACCGACGAATGGATTTGCTACAGCGTCGGCGGCGGCGCTCTCTCGGAAGGCGAGAAGGGACGTTGGCTCACCGGACTGCGCGAGGTGTACAAGCTGAATACGCTGCGCGAGATTCAAGACTGGTGCGAAAGCAACGGCCGTGGATATTGGGAGTATGTCAATGAGAGCGAGGAAGAGGATATATGGGACTATCTGATGGATGTATGGAAGGCTATGAAGGAGAGCGTTGAGCGTGGCATCGACCATGAGGGTGCGCTTCCTGGTCCGCTCAATCTTCCACGCAAGGGTCCTATCTATTATGTCAAGGCAAGCGGATACAAGCAGTCGTTGCAGTCGCGTGCGCTGGTTTATGCCTACGCTCTTTCGGTAAGTGAGGAGAATGCTTCGGGCGGAATCATCGTGACAGCGCCTACTTGTGGCTCGTGCGGTGTATTGCCCGCTGTACTCTATCACCTCTCTAAGGGTCATAACTTCAGCGACACACGCATTCTGCACGCTATGGCTACAGCCGGAATATTCGGCAATGTGGTGAAGCAGAACGCTTCGATATCTGGTGCAGACGTCGGTTGCCAGGGCGAGGTGGGCGTAGCGTGCGCCATGGCTTCGGCTGCAGCATGTCAGCTGTTCGGCGGTAGTCCGTCGCAGATTGAGTATGCTGCGGAAATGGGTCTGGAACATCACTTGGGCATGACGTGCGACCCTGTGTGCGGACTGGTTCAGATTCCGTGTATTGAGCGCAACGCCTTCGCTGCAACACGTGCCCTTGATGCCAATCTCTACGCATCATTCTCTGACGGTACTCACTCTGTTTCGTTCGACCGCGTAGTGAAGGTGATGAAGCAGACGGGCCACGACCTGCCATCGCTGTACAAGGAAACAAGTACGGGCGGACTGGCAAGAGCCTACGAGCAGCACATGAAAGAAAAGAAATAGTTTCCTTCTGAGAAGAAACAGCTATAAAAAACAACAGCGGCAAGGTTGACATCACGTCAACCTTGCCGCTTTCTTTTGAAATAACAACACTAATATATAAAAGGTATGAAAATGCTTATTATATCTTGCTTATTATACCCAGCTTGCTATCCTCAAGGAATTTGACGATAGCGTTGATTTCCTTTCCAGGAGGCACCTGTTCCTTAATCTGATTGATTGCATCGAACACGCTGGTCTGTCCGTGGAACACCAGACGATAGGCATTGGCGATATGGCTGATTACCTTGTCGGTAGTGTTAGACGACTTGAGCAGTGTCTCGTTGACACCACCGTAGCGTACGGGATTGTCGGTAGCTACGATGAAGGGAGGAACATCCTTCGAGATGCGCACACCACTGGTGACCATAGACGCACCACCGATACGCACATTTGAATTGACAATGACACCTGACGAGAAGATGGCAGCGCTGTGAATCTCGCAGTCGCCGGCTACCTTTGTACCATAACCGAATGTTACGTAGTCGTCTACCTTGGTGTCGTGTGAGATGTGTACACCCTCCATAAAGAAGTTGCGGTTGCCGATGCGTGTCTCGCCGTCGACAAATGTGGCGCGATTGACCACCACATTCTCACGGAAAATGTTCTCATCGCCAATAACAAGGCGTGTGTCAGCACCAGTATAGTTGAAGTCCTGCGGCTCTGCGCCAAGCACTGTGTTCTGATATACCTTGTTGCCACGTCCCATCTTAGTGCCACGCATGATGCTGACGTATGGGAAGATGATGCAGTCGTCGCCTATTTCAACACCGTCCTCGATGTAGGCAAACGGATAGATTGTAACGTTCTTGCCAATCTTTGCACCCGGAGCTATGTATGCTTTATCACTAATCATAATTTGAATTTTGAATTTTGAATTTTGAGTTTTGAATTGTTGCGGCAAGCCGCAATTTTGAGTTTTGAGTTTTGAATTATGAATTATGAATTCAAAATTGAATAATTCAAAATCGGCAAAGCCGACAATTCAAAATTCAAAACTCCTAATTCCTAACTCTTAATATCTTCCTCCGCCCAAAGCGTAGTAGAGATTCACAACTGCCTGCATCTTATAGAAATCGTCTGCAACCTTAGAGAGCTCGGCATTGAGCAGGCTCTGCTGTGCAGTGATAACTTCAAGATATGTGGCTGAACCGTCGTTGAACAACATCTTGTTGTACTCTACGTTCTTCTTCAGACTCTCTACCTGCTTGGCCTCAAGCTCGCTCTTCTCGTTAGAAGAGTTGTAGAGCACGAGGGCGTTGCTAACCTCCGAACCGGCTGAAAGCACGGCGTTCTGCCATGTGTTGAAAGCCTGTTCCTGCTTAGACTTTGCCACCTTCAAGCCTGCAATAAGCTGACCATGGGCAAAGATGGGCTGTACGAGTGAGCCTACTGCAGAAAGAAGCCACTTGCCTGGGTTGACAATACCACCGCCACCAGAGTTGGTGAAGGCACCTGTACCCGAGATAGTGATGCTCGGATAGAACTTAGAACGTGCTGCGTTGACATCGTAGAAGCACTGTGCCAATGACATCTCGGCGTAATGAACGTCGGGACGGTTGGCAAGAAGCTGAATGCCTACGCCAGTTGAGAACTGTGCGGGGAGCGACTGTCCCTCGAAAGTACCACGCTGAATGGTCTGAGCCTGCTGACCGAGAAGCAATGAGAGCGAGTTCTCTGTCTCACGAATCTGACGCTTAAGGTCGGTAGACTGTGCCTTAACCGAGTACATATTGGCCTCAGCACTCTGCACGCTTGTCTCCTTGACACGTCCCAGTTCCTTCTGAATCTTCATGATGTTCCATGTCTCTTCAGTGAGCTTTGCCATGTCCTCTACCACCTGCAACTGCTTGTCGAGCATGAGCAGTGTGTAGTACATGTTGGCGATGTTGGAGATGATCTTGGTCTGCACTACGAGCTGATAGTCCTTAGTGGCAAGCAGAGCCATCTGTGCCGAACGCTTCACATTAAGAAGATTGCCGAAGAGGTCGAGGCTCCATGATGCCGTGATAGGCAATGAGTAGGTCTTTGTGGCAGGATTGCCGTCCCATGAAGCGATTGTTCCTTGCGGCGAGAATGTGAACGAAGGCACGAATGCCAACTTAGCCACCATCAGCTGGTCCTCAACC
>ERZ1034680.865-NODE-865-length-13070-cov-27.134460_pt1 | contig 13070 bp, 11 predicted proteins | sample MGYA00520639_ERZ1034680 | MGnify/ENA primary metagenome ERZ1034680 (study PRJEB33766, sample SAMN09781760) | gut metagenome | biome: gut microbiome | host: Homo sapiens | place: Madagascar | study: EMG produced TPA metagenomics assembly of the PRJNA485056 data...
CTACATTTTCCATTCTGTCGTCTGCAAAAAGGCATTCTTCTGGCAGTAGAGAATATTTCTGGCAAAGGCGCTCGTAAATCGCCTGGTCTGGCTTGATGATCTTTTCCTCAGACGAAATGACCTGTCCTTCCAATAGTTGGAAAATCGGATATTGCGCCATTGTCTCGTGACACTTGGTACACCAGTTGGAAAGACCATAAAGATGATAACCTTCTGACTTCAATTGAGCCAGCAGGTCTCGCATCCCCTCCTTTTCGCCACGCACAAATTCATTGAAGCGCTGGGCTACCACCGCTATCTCGTTCTTATATTGCGGCATGATCTGCTGCATTTTGCAGAAGGTGTCCTCAAAAGAGTCTCCCCGATCCATATTCTCATTCCACTTACCGTCTATCAGAAGATGATAGAATTCTTCTGCCTGTTCGTGGGTCTTGAATATCTGGTCAAGAGTTTCAAAGTATTCGTAATCTACGAGCACTTTGCCGAAATCAAAAATCAAATTCTTTATCATAATCAATCTTGAATAAAAAAAAGGGCGATTTCTTACCCAAATCCCTGTTTCCGAAAGAGATTTGGGTAAAGAACCGCCTTCTTATTTCAGTATAACTTCATCTTTTCTCACTTCATATTCCAAACCAGGAACCAAGTTTTTCAAGACATTCATGGCACCCGAAAGGGTTTCACCACGGTTGAAATGAACTGTAACCTTCGTGTTCTTATAACGCTGTGAACGGAAGGAGAATTTTACTCCGTATGCATCGCCCATTATCTGAGCAGCTTCTGCGAGAGTTACGTCATTGAGATCTATCTGCTTGTTTCTCCAACCCAGACCATTATCCCCCTTGGATACCTGGCGGAGATTTACCGACTTGGTCTTTACATTATAAACCAGCTGGTCGTCTGGATTCATACTATATACTTTGTCCTCACCTACAATTCTGAGTTCTATCTTACCCGTTTTGAGCGTAGTAGTAACTTCCTCGTCGGTAGTATAAGAAGAAACCGAGAAAGAAGTACCCAAATCAGTAATCTCAAAGTGAGGAGTGCTGACATGGAACGGATGCTTGTCATCATGCTTGATATCGAAGAAAGCCTCACCTGCCAAGAACACCTTTCGCTCCTTGCCTTCAAAAGAAGCAGGATAAAGGAGCACAGAACCCTGACTGAGTTTCACCTTCGTTCCATCAGCCAAAGCCAATGTTTTAGATTCACCTTTTATCGTATGTTCCTGCATCATCGCTATAGCCTGTGTTGCTTTCAGATCATTACGCATCTGAACATAGATCTTGCCGAAGACGACAAGCATAACCAACGGAATGACAAGAGCAGCCACTCTTTGCCAAGTGAAGATTTGGAATGTTTTACCCTTACTACTATCAATGTCTTTCCTGAAAAGCCGTTTATAAGCAGTTGATATTTCCTCTTCGTCCATATAAGCAGAGTCTGCCTTATCCCACAAAGAACGCAAGGCCTCATCTTCCTCCTTCTCATCTTTCGAATCCGATAATCTCTGTAAGACCCTTTCCTTTATTTCGTCAGATACGACATGTTCTGAATAATAATCTATGATATCCTTAATCTTTGTTGCCATATTTTTACCTGTAATTTCTTTTTAAGACATTTTTCAAAGATGTTACACCCAATGCAATTGCAATAATATCATCAAATATAAGGCTTTTTTAATTTCTTTAAGAGCTAAATTGAGATGATTTTCTACGGTTTTCTTCTGCAACCCCAACTGTTGGGCTATCTCTTCGTTTTTGAGATGCTGCTCCCGACTCATGCGGTAGATGGTCTGTCGCTGCGGGGGCATATTCTCCACAATCATGTCGATAAGTAGTTGGGTGTCCTTGGCCACGATTTCCTCATGCGGCGAGGCGATGTTGGCACATTGGTCAGGCAAGGAATCGATGTCTATCGGAATCACTCGCTTGGTGGAAATATAATTGATAACGGTATATTTCGCCAATATAAAAAGGTAGGAATCGAAGTCTTTGATTTCCGCGAATTTCTGGCGCTTCCTCCAGATTTTCTCAAAGATAATCTGACACACGTCGTCGGCATCATCCATGTTTTTCAGCAACATGGAGACGAAGCGATGAACTTTAGGATAAAACTTGCGGAACATGATGCCGTAAGCTTTTTCATCGCCCTGAGATATGAGTAATATTACTTCTTTTTCGATTTCCATTTAAACAGGTTTTCTTCGTTTTTTGTAATGCACGGCATGATATTGGAGGGCATTACATGAATTAAGCAATTGCAAAGATAATACAAATAAACGAATTCTCCATTCTTTTTAATAAGAAAATTGCGTTACAATTGAAAAATGGCATAATAACAAGAGATTTGACAGGGGAAAATTTTAAACAAAAAATAACTTTGACTGGATACAGCAACAGGAATTTTTGTTATTATCTCATAAAAAACATATAAATTGCCTTAAAATCAAGGAAAATGGAATCACGTATCGAGATTTTTACTATATTTGCAAATAGTTTTTTCGGAAACTAACCTAAAATCAGAGTGAATTGATAATCCAGTAATAACAACTTAAAATTAGAGATTATGAAGAAATTATTTTTAATGGCAGTTATCATGCTGTCTTCAGTAAGTATTTTTGCTCAGAGCAGAGTGGGTACTACAACTATCCAGCCTAAGATCGGTTTGAACGTATCTTCCGTAGGTGATGGAGACTGGAAAGCTGGTTGCGTATTCGGTGCAGAATTGCAGCACCAGTTTAATGCAAAAGCTGCCATCGCAGGTGGACTTCTCTATTCCTTCCAAGGAACTAAACATGATGAATATTCTTGGAATCCAGGATATTTGAACATTCCTATCACGCTCAACTATTATGTTGCCCGCAACTTCGCACTCAAGGCAGGTATTCAGCCTGCATTCATGGTTGCCAAGGACGAGGCTAAGGATGTCAACACCTTCGACTTTGCAATTCCTGTGGGAATGTCTTACGAGTTCAACAACTTCGTACTGGATGCTCGCTACAACATCGGTGTCACAAAGGTTCCAAAGTATGGCGACGGCTACACCAACGTGCTCCAGCTGACCATTGGTTATAAATTCAAGCTGTAAGATATAGAATACTCTTATACATAAACTTTTATACTCATAAATCCCAAGCCGGCTTTTCTGCTGACTTGGGATTTGCTTTTCCGGAAATCCGTGATTATCCGTGATGTAATCTTAATCGATATCTTCTATACTTTTCTATATTTTTGCTTTTTATCTTTAGGAAAACTAGGTATAGTCATTTCCAAAATTCCCGCATCCACCAAATTAGCTATATATTTCTTACGATTCTTAGACTGATTTGATATTCCTATGAAATCCATGATTTCTTGAGCAGTGCGAGGAATAGAACAAAAATCCACGATTTTTTTCTGACGCTGAGATAATAGTACACTACTCTTGATGGTTACTTCATCATCATGATGGTTACTTTTGATGGTTACTTCATCATCATGATGGTTACTTTTGATGGTTACTTCATCATCGTGATGGTTACTTCTCCTAAAAATGACAACAAATTCATGGATCTTAGGCTCATTATAAAACTCAACATCACCATCATAACGAATAGCTCGTAGTATGCCACTTCCGATACCCGTATAAGGTAACAAATAAATAGCATTATCAAACAGTAAGCTATTTCTTGGAAACGAAATACCACGTTTAATATCATCCACGGTCAACCCATGAGTCAATTCCCCAGGACTATGAATTTCAACCCTATTATCAAATATCAAAACACGAATAGGTGCTTGCCATGTCAGCGAGCGATGCACCAGGGAGTTAACAACAATTTCAGACAGAGATTCGATAGGAATTTCCAACTCCCCTAAACTATTAAATTCAGAAGACACTTGAATTCGTTTTAAATTACGATTCAAAAAGGTCATAACCATATCATACTGATGCTTCATGTTGCCTTCCATATCAACATGATTAACTTTATCTCGAAATTCTGTACCAGAAATCTCATTTCCCCAAAAGTTTACACATTTGATGGTCAAGGCAGGGAAATAACGTTGCGGAGACTTTCCAAAAAGCAACAAAGCTGCCAATGTTAAGTTTCCGTTAGGCAAAACGAGACCTATATTTTTCAACAAGCACTCCACATCAAGCCCCGATCCGACATAACCAACTAATTCGTTAATGGACATCAAGTTTGCTTTATCCGCACTTATTCCTTGGGTTTTACATGCCGTTTCAAAACGACGGAGCAAAAAAGCCTTTAATGTAGCAGCATCTAAATCATCAACTGAAGTATTTTCAATCTCCTGTGCATCTGGGCGATATTCGATGTGGCTTGTCATCATATCTGCCAATTCAGAATTATCAAAAACCTTTCGTTTGTCAGAACCATTCTTCACCCAAATAATGCCCTTATTATCTCTATATGGCTTATTTTTCCCTTCAGGTACTGTCACAATCAGAATCACTTGACCATCAACGTCAATAGTTTCTGTTTGAACTAAAATAGAAGGTTTTACATTTTCTGAAGCCGTATTACTCACCAACGTTGTCAATTTCTGCAACTCTTCAAAAGAAAGCCCATTGAGTTCACCTGTTTTATCATTAACCCCAATCAACAACTGTCCTCCCAGGCTATTGCTAAAAGCGGTTAGTTCACACCCCAACTTGTAAGCATCATCTATACGTTCCTTAAACTGTACAGTAGATGTTTCACCCATTCGTATGATATGTAATAATTCGTCAGCCTTCATATTTTTCGATTTTGGGACAAAGATAATGATATTATTCGTATTCTCCAAACTAAAGACTGGAAAAATACAAAAAATCGTGAACCTTTTTCTTTTGTAAAGATGTCGTTACTCGGAGAGAGCCAGGCGAAGCCCGAGGCCGGAGAAACGCTCATCTGGAGAGCTGTTGTTACGGCACGACAAACGGCAGTACCTCGCACTGCTGTAACAGCTACCACCACGGCGCACACGGACCGACCCACTATCGGCACCAGCAGGATTCGCCTGAGAAGAACTCGAATAAGAATCATACCAATCCGAACACCATTCCAATACGTTACCTGTCATGTCATAAATCCCTAACTCATTAGCTTGCTTCGTACCTACAGGATGTGTCCTGCTGCCACTATTTCCATCATACCAAGCAACATCAGTGATGTTTGAACTGCCACTGTACTGATAGCTGCGGCTCTTCTTGCCACCATAAGCGGCATACTCCCATTCTGCCTCAGTAGGTAAGCGGAACTTTCTGCCTGTCATGCTATTCAACTTGGAAATAAACTCCTGGCAATCATTCCAACTCACAGTTTCAACAGGACGGTTATCACCCTTGTATTCAGAAGGATTACTGCCCATCACCGCTTGCCATAAAGCCTGGGTAACCTCGTACTTACCCATATAATAATCATTGGTCAAGGTCACTTGATGCACAGGCTTCTCGTCATCATAAGGGTCTTTCATCTCAGAGGTTGCTCCCATCATGAACGTTCCAGCCTCCACTTTCACCATCTCAATACTGATACCATCTTTCACAGGGATGGAAATCGTATTGCTACCCGAAGCCATAGATGATGAGCCAGACGAATATCCCAAGGTATTCGATGAGGATGAGGCTACGGCATTGGATGCCAGTGTTCCTGTTATGCTCGCAGTCTGACCTTCAGAAATAGAGACGGACTTCCTGTCTGTGGCATAACCATCTTTTCTTACCTCCACCTGATGGTTACCCACGAGCAAGCCGTTGAACACACGAGGACTTTGCCCCAACTTTTTCCCATCCACATAGACATCGGCACCAAAGGGCTTATAATTCACGGAGAGATTGCCTTGGATAGCCACCAACTCGCCAAAGGTCACATCCAACTTCTGTTGTTGCGCCAACTGGATGGTCTTCTGTTGGCTGCGATACCCATTCTTCCTTACCTCCACCAAGTGCATGCCTTCCTTCAAGCTACCACTCCATGGCGAATTACCTACAGCCTTCTTATCTACATAAAGAGACACAGCAGGGGTGGAACAAGTTATCGAGACGCTTGCCATCGCCGAGAGCAAGCTTACATTAATAGGTGTCATGTCGCCACTGCTCACCTCGAAAGTACCGCTCTTGCTGATATAACCACCAGCCTCCACCTTATAGGTATGCGTACCGTATGGGAGCATGGCCGAATATTCTCCGTCTGAAGAACTTGGTTGGAGAATACCATCAATCGTTACAACTGCATTCCTCGGCTGAACACTGAGCGCATAGAAGTTGCCACCTGCATCTACAGGTTCAGCACCACTTATCGGCTTGGTCAATACCAATACATACGTCTTGTTTTTCTCCACCTGGCTGATACCAAAGCTGGAGAAATTCACCATAATAGGAAGGTAATCCTTGGTCAACACCTTCATCTGCTGCGAGCCATGGGTCATGTAAGCCCAAGTTTCGTTACCTTTCTTCACCAAAGGCTTGATGACGTTTCCTTCCACATCGAGGATGTCACCCACGAATTGCACCTTGACCAAGGCACAAGGCTCGTCGTTCAAGTCCTTTCGTGGCTGTGTCTGGGCACTGATGTCCGTTGCGACAAGAGTGAAAGACTCAACCGATATTTTTTGGGCAAAAGATGCGAAAGAAACCATTGCGCCCACTAAAACAAGAAACCAATATCTCATCATTACACTTTTAAGAATAAAAATTATATCTTTTATTTGCTATATTTCAAAATCATACAATCCGGGTGCTTCATTAGCATCATCTCCATATCTCCACAGTCCTGCCATAACTTCAAACTGAGTTTTTTTATCTTCTTTCGTAAAATACAAGAGCAATAACAGGAAGCCATTCAACTCCTTTTTATCACAACTTTGATGCAATGTCAAGCCATAAAAACTCTCTTTTCCTGAATGTCTACTAACTTTTACCTTGTCTATTTTAACTCGCTTGCACTTTACCAATTTCTTCAACATTTTCCGATAATCGGTAGAGTCATTAGAGCCTTTCAGAATTTGTCCATCACACAGCCGCCATAAAGCAGTTGTATCTTTATTCTCATAAGCTACCTTAAACTGCTTATACAACTCAAGGATTCTTTCTCTATGGCAAGAATCCTCGCTACTTTTGGCAGTACCAACAATGTAATTTCGTATATTTTCCTCAGAAATCTGTGCTGTCATGCAAGTTGTTACTAACAACAAGAAAAATGTTAATACCATTCTTATCATAGTCTAACTTCATTTTAATTATAATGATTTTAGTTAAAATTAGATGTTTATTGTTTCGATGAATGTCGAAATGATCTTTTTTGTAAAGATGTCGTTACTCGGAGAGAGCCAGGCGAAGCCCGAGGTTGTAGCCACGGCAATCTGGAGGGGTGCAGTCACGGAACGACAAACGGCAGTACCTCGCATTGCCGTACCAGCTACCACCACGGAACACACGGCTCGACCCACTATCGGCACCAGTAGGATTCGTCTGAGAGGAACTCGAATAAAAACCATACCAATCCGAACACCATTCCCATACGTTACCAGTCATATCATAAATCCCTAACTCATTAGCTTGCTTCGTACCTACAGGATGAGTCTTATTGACACTATTTCCATCATACCAAGCTACATCGGAGATATTGCTACTGCCGCTATACTGATAGCTGCGACTCTTCTTGCCACCACGAGCCGCATACTCCCATTCTGCCTCGGTTGGCAAGCGGAATTTTCTGCCTGTCAAGCTATTTAACTTGGAAATAAACTCCTGGCAATCGTTCCAACTCACTTTCTCTACTGGAAGGTTATCACCCTTGAAGTTAGATGGATTACTCCCCATCACAGCTTGCCATAAAGCCTGGGTCACCTCGTACTTACCCATATAGTAATCATTGGTCAAAGTCACTTGATGCACAGGTTTCTCATCACTATCAGGGTCATCATAAGAATCTTTCATCTCTGAGGTCGCGCCCATCATAAACGTTCCTGCCTCCACTTTCACCATCTCAATACTGATTCCATCTTTCACAGGGATGGAAATCGCATTGCTACCCGAAGCAACAGAAGGGGTACCAGACGAATTATTCGATGAAGAAGCTACATACGTATTTGACGACTGTTGATTTTCAGATTGCTGTTGATTCACAATTCCTGCACCAACAGATTCCTTCATCAAGGTAATCTGCAGATTACTCGGAACGGAAGCCTTCAATTTCACCGTTCCCTCTTCCGACTCATAACCATCACAAGCAACTATATAGGAGTGTTGACCGATGGGCAAAGTCGTCTTAGCCACTCCATTGTTCCCTCTCACCATTTTGTTATCCACAAGAACCGTGGCGGTAGAAGGGGTATATCTGATGATAAGTGATTGGTTTTGTTGAATAACAGACTCAGCACTACCAACAGGCTTGGTCAATACCAATACATACGTTTTGTTTTTCTCCACCTGACTGATGCCATAGTTGGAGAAATCCACCATAATAGGAAGGTAATCCTTGGTCAACACCTTCATCTGCTGCGAACCATGGGTCATGTAAGCCCAAGTCTCGTTGCCTTTCTTCACCAAAGGCTTGATGACATTCCCTTTCACATCAAGGATGTCACCCACAAACTGCACCTTGACCAAGGCACAAGGCTCGTCGTTCAAGTCCTTGCGTTGCTGCGTCTGGGCACTGATGTCGGTTGCGGCAAGAGCAAAGGATTTCACTTTCAGCTCTTGCGCAGAAAGTCCTAGGCAAAATAGTATGCCAAATATAAAAAGCTGTATTCGATTCTTCATTCCAATTAATTACAAATCCATTATTCTACATACCCTTTTCCAAAGCAGGTTTGACATGTATGATGAACGTGAGAGTGCGCAGGTCCTGTTGAACCACATTCCACGCAATACGTAGAATTGTCCTCTCCAGTATAATTTGGCGCATAAATAATTTCATTATTACCCTGTCCTGTACCATTGCAGTAAGGACAAGTACGACGAGTGGAAGTTGGCGTAGGATCCTCGTAAGTACTAGATGGAGAAGACGGTACAGAGATAGGATTGATTTGTCCACCAGTAGGGTGAATATCGTCATCATCTTCTGTCTCATCACCATTTTCCTCTTCTGTATTTCCAAAGTTTGTGCCATTCATTAACTTCTTATATCGCTCCGCAGTTAGCCATCCTAATCCAAAGCATTTGTCACACTTCTTGCTAATCAAGCCAAACAAATGCCAGGAAGAATATCCTGTATGGTCGCAATAAGGACATTTCTCACATTTATCCCACAAATCCCCGAATGGATGTAACTTAGAAGATGGTTCTGATACATATAACATATAGCAGAAGAAAGATACTCCTACATACAAAAGATACTTAAAAAATTTATTCATAATCAACAATTTTATATTATAATTTATATTTTTTATGTGAAAAGCTGCCGTTACTCGGAGAGAACCAAACGGAGACCGATGCCGTCGTCATGATCGCTTGGAGGGTAGATGCTACGATACGACGAACGACATCTCTCCGAAAAGTTGTACCAGCTACCGCCACGATCAACACGACGTGCCCAACTACCGACACCTACAGGATTCGTCTGAGATGAGTTTACATAGGAGCCATACCAATCCTGACACCATTCAAAAACATTTCCGCTCATGTCATAAAGCCCCAGTTCATTAGCTTGTTTCGTTCCTACAGGATGTGTCTTACGACCACTATTCCCTACATGCCAAGCGACATCTTCAATATTATTACTTCCGCTATACTGATATCCCCTACTCTTCTTGCCACCACGAGCGGCATACTCCCACTCTGCTTCTGTAGGTAAGCGAAACTTTCTGCCTGTCATATTGTTCAACTTAGAAATGAACTCTTGGCAATCATTCCAACTTACAGTTTCCATAGGAAGGTTACTTCCCTTGAAGTGTGCAGGATTACTTCCCATTACCGCTTGCCATAAAGCCTGGGTTACTTCATACTTGCCAATGTAGTAATCATTGGTCAAGGTCACTTGATGCACAGGTTTCTCATCGCTATTAGGATTCTTCATCTCCGAGGTAGCTCCCATCATGAATGTTCCTGCCTCAACCTTTACCATCTCGATATTAATACCATCTTTCACAGGAATGGAAATGGTATTACCAACAGAAGTAGTTGAGGAAGGACTGTTAGACGAATAATCTGAGTTGTTTGTTGATGCAGAAGCTGAAGATGCCAGTGTTCCTGTTATGCTCGCTGTCTGACCTTCAGAAATAGCGACGGTCTTCCTGTCTGTGGCATAGCCATCCTTTCTTACCTCCACCTGATGATTACCCACGAGCAAGCCGTTGAACACACGAGGACTTTGCCCCAACTTTTTCCCATCCACATAGACATCGGCACCAAAGGGCTTATAATTCACGGAGAGATTGCCTTGGATAGCCACCAACTCGCCAAAGGTCACATCCAACTTCTGTTGTTGCGCCAACTGAATGGTCTTCTGTTGGCTGCGATACCCACTCTTCCTTGCCTCCAACAGATGCATGCCTTCCTTCAAGCTACCACTCCATGGCGAATTACCCACCGCCTTCTTATCTACATAAAGAGACACGGCAGGGGTAGGACAAGTTATCGAGACGCTTGCCATCGCTGAAAGCAAGCTGACGCTGATGGGAGTCATATCGCCACTGCTCACCGTAAAAGAGCCGCTCTTGCTGATATAACCACCAGCCTCCACCTTATAAGTATGCGTGCCGTAAGGCAGCATGGCGGAATACTCACCGTCTGAAGAACTCGGTTGGAGGACACCATCAATAGTCAACATTGCATTCTTCGGTTGCACGCTGAGCGCATAGAAGTTGCCACCGGCATCGACAGACTCAGCACTACCAACAGGCTTGATCAATACCAATACATACGTCTTGTTTTTCTCCACCTGACTGATGCCATAGTTGGAGAAATCCACCATAATAGGAAGGTAATCCGTAGTCAACACCTTCATCTGCTGTGAGCCATGGGTCATGTAAGCCCAAGTCTCGTTGCCTTTCTTCACCAAGGGCTTGATGACATTCCCTTCCACATCGAGGATGTCACCCACAAACTGCACCTTGACCAAGGCGCAAGGCGCATCGTTCAAGTCCTTGCGTTGCTGAGTCTGGGCACTGATATCCGTTGCGGCAAGAGTGAAAGACTTCACTTTCAACTCTTGGGCAAATGTACCTATACATAGCAATATGCCAAATACAAAGAATAATACTCTTTTCATCCTTATTGAATATTCTTCAATTCATTTTCCAGTTTCTTGATACCCTCGATGATGCTTCCATCGCTATCATATGCAATCGCCTTGTTTTGCCAATACTCAGCCTTTTCCTCATTCGCCTCGACACCTCTTCCAAAACGATAGCAGCGAGAGAGATGATACAAGGCATAAGCACTCGGTTCTTCCGTTTCAGCATTTTTCAAGAACCAACGCACAGCCTCAGCATAATCACGTTTGACACCCTTTCCATAATAATAACATTCTCCCAAGCTGGTATAAGCTTCAGTATAACCTTGCTTTGCTGATTTCGTAAATAGCTCAAATGCTTTTTTCTGATCTACATCGACACCCCTGCCTTCCAAATAGCATCCACCTAGATAATATTGCCCCTCGCTATCACCTTGCTTAGCAGCTTTCTCAAATTCCTCAAAAGCTCTAAAACCCACAGGAGGTACACCTTTGCCAAGGACATAACACAAGCCATAAGCTACCTGTGCGGGAGCATAGCCTTGATTAGCAGACTTTGCATACCAAATGGCAGCCTGTTCATAATTTTGGATGGCACCATCATCGCCATACCAATAACAATCACCCAACTCATATTGCGCCTTGGCATTGCCAGCCTTAGCCTTTTTCATCAATAGTTGGAACTCCGATGTATTCTGTGCAAGCACATTTAGCATACAGACTAATAGCAAAATCAATAATTGTAATCTTCTCATTGTATCTCGTGTTTTATATATTATCGTCCATGATCATTTATTCTTGTTTTCAAGTTCCTTGGCTTTCTGTTTCCAATAATTAGCCTGATTCAAGTCTTTCTTGACTCCACGACCATAGGTATAGCACTCTGATATGACATACATAGCTTGATATACGCCCTTATCTGCCGCCTTGTGATATAATTCCAAAGCCTTGCCATAGTCTTGTGTCACACCTTGACCGTTATAGTACTTGTTGGCTAAGCAAAAGATGGCACCAGCATCACCATTATCAGCCGCCTTGCGATACCACCTTATAGATTCAGTATAATCCCTTGTTACACCCAAGCCCTCGGAATACATATATCCAAGTTGGTATTGCGCATTAGAAGAACCTTGATTTGCCGCTTTTACATACCACTTGACTGCCTCTAAATAGTTTTGTACAACACCCGTTCCTTCATAATAACACTCAGCTAGATTTATCTGGGCATCCTCTTCACCCTGTTTTGCCGCTTTTTCATACCACTGGGCAGCTGTCGTATAGTTTCTACGAACGCCCCTACCATCAAAAAAGTAATCTCCCAATTTTCTTTGAGAAGTCATGTGCCCCTGTTTGGCTGCTTTCTCATAAAACTCAACGGCTTCTTCATATTTTTTGTCGTACTCAAACATTCGTGCAACGTTAAATTGTGCGATGGCATCACCTACTTGTGCGGATTGCATATAGCATTCAAATGCCTTATATTTATCTTTTTCAACACCTAAGCCATGCTCATAACAATAGCCTAAATTACACGACGCATCCGTATTCCCAAGCTTTAGAGCTTTATTGTACCATTCTATAGCTGATTTATAATTACCTTCTACGAAGTTCTTATAGCCATTTGAAAAGTATTCATTTCCTTTCTTTATATCATTATAAGTTGCTATTGCTGTTTGCCGATCCTTTGCAGTAATGATTGTACCATTTTGAAAATAATATTTTCCATCCTTCTCTCCCAATAATTCTTTGCACTCCTGCGCAAAAGTTCGATTTACAAAAAAGCCCGATAAGAACATCAAAAGTCCTATTTTCCAAATTCTTTGTTTCATACTCATATCCATTTATGTTATCATTCACTAGTGTCCCGTTAAAACGAGACGATTATTAAATAAGTTATTAATACTCA
>ERZ1034680.874-NODE-874-length-12962-cov-6.744170_pt1 | contig 12962 bp, 10 predicted proteins | sample MGYA00520639_ERZ1034680 | MGnify/ENA primary metagenome ERZ1034680 (study PRJEB33766, sample SAMN09781760) | gut metagenome | biome: gut microbiome | host: Homo sapiens | place: Madagascar | study: EMG produced TPA metagenomics assembly of the PRJNA485056 data set...
GATCTGCAGGGTGGTGGTGACGATCAGGGTGCCCATGCAGTTCGTCAGCAGATGCTTCTTGATGATGCGGCCGCCGGACGCGCCGAGTGCGCGGGCGGCGGTGACGTACTCGCTCTCCTTCAGCGTCAGGACCTGGGAGCGGACGATACGCGCCATGCCGACCCAGTACAACAGTGCAAAGATGATGAAGATGGACACCATGTTGGGGCCGAGCTTCTGCATCCAGCCGAAGCCGGGCTTGGTGGCCAGGCTCTCCAGCGGTTCCTTGATGGCCATGGCCAGCAGGATGATGAGCAGGATGTCGGGGATGGTGTAGAGAATATCGGTAATGCGCATCATGATATTGTCAACCCAGCCGCCCGCAAACGCGGAGATGGCGCCGTAGGTCGCACCGATGAGCAGCACCAGCACCGAGGCCAGCAGGCCGACAGACAGGGACACGCGGGTGCCCATCATAACACGCACGGCGAAGTCACGGCCCATACGGTCGGTGCCGAGGATGTGCGGAAAGACCTTCTCGCCCGCGTCGATCTTGGCCTGCTCAGCGGCAGAGTAGGCAAACGGGGCCAGATTGTTGCTGCCCTTGATCTGCTGCTCATAGCTGTAGGGCCACAGGGACGGCAGAACATAGGCCATAAACGCGATGAGCAGAATGACGACCAGACTGACCATGGCGATCTTGTTCTTCTTCAGGCGGCGCATACCGTCCTTCCAGAAGTTGACGCTCTCGCGCATGATGACAAGGCTCTTTTTCTCCTCGTTGGATGCGGGGGCGAAATCCTCCACGTTGAGTTGCAGGCTCAACGGATTCTTTTTCAGATTTTCCATTTTGTCTGCTCCTCCTTACTTCAGCTTGATGCGCGGATCGATGATCTTGTACAGAATATCGACGACCACATTGGCCACAATGACGAGGCCGGCCAGCAGAATGGTGGTGCCCATGATCATCGTGTAGTCACGGTTGGTGATGGCGGACACAAAGTCGCGGCCCAGACCGGGGATGGAGAAGATTTTCTCCACAACAAAGGAGCCGGTCATCAGGCCGGCCAGCATGGGGCCGACGTAGGTGACAACAGGCAGAATGGCATTGCGCAGAGCGTGCTTGAACAGAATCTTGACGCTGGAAACACCCTTGGCGCGGGCGGTGCGCATGTAGTCCTGACCCATGACGTCCAGCAGACTGGAGCGCATCAGTCGGGTGATGTAAGCGGTGGGATAAATCGCCAGCGCCGTCACGGGCATGATGTAGGCCGCCGGTTCATTCAGGCCGACGGTGGGCAGGATCTTCAGGTTCATGCCGAAGGTGTAGAGCAGCACGACGCTTGAGATAAAGCTCGGGATGGCGATGCCGCAAGTGGCAAACACGATGATCAGGTTGTCAGCCCATTTCCCTCGGTTATACGCAGACAGACAGCCCAGCGGGATGCCGACGCAGAGCGCTACCAGCACGGACAGACCGGCGGTGCGGGCGGAAACCGGCAGCTTGGAGAAGATGATCTGGTTGACGGTACGGCCGCGCTGCTTCAGGCTCAGGCCCATATCGCCGTGCACCAGACTGTTCATATAATTCAGATACTGCACGCCCAGCGGCTTGTCCAGACCATATTTCTCGGCCAGAGCCTGCTGCGCTGCCTTGCTGATGGACTTTTCCGCCACGAACGGGCCGCCAGGGACCAGGTTCATGATGAAAAAGGTAAGGGTCGCAACAATGAACACGCTGAAAATGCCCATTGCCACGCGCTTGACGATGTACTTCGCCATGATTGAGTGCCACTCCGTTTCTTATTGGAATACAAATTGGGGTCGATTCGGTTTATCTGTTTAATGCTCTGTATTATGCACGCGCATCTGTGCGTACGCTGTGGACACGCGAGGGAATAAAAAAGCCGATGGTGGCTGCGATTGCAAACACCATCGTTCGTAATCCGAAATCTAGTACTATTATAAAATGTTGCAAAGTGTTTGTCAATTCTCTGTTGCACAACAATCAACAACAAACAGCCGAAAACACCGGGGTCTTTGCTGCGAAATTTCAGTAAAGATGCCCATTTAAAGTTTTTTAAAAGTTTTTTTGAAAAAGCACTTGACTTTCCTCCTCCCCGGCGATATAATAATACACGTTCTCAGCGGGAACGCACAAGAGAATATGCGCCGGTAGCTCAGCTGGATAGAGTGTCTGACTACGAATCAGAAGGTCGGGAGTTCGAGTCTCTTCCGGCGCACCAAGTTAAAAGCTACATTCAAAGAAATTTGGATGTAGCTTTAACTTTTTGTTTTATATAGTAAGCGCCTCATGTTATAGTAGACATGGGGCGCTTTTTATGTCTATACAGATTTATACAATATATCCTGCTATTATTAAAAAGGAAACACCTCTTGAATTGCAAAAGCTACGCATCGCGGCATACTGCCGCGTGAGCAAAGCTACGCCTGAACTTTTGCACAGCCTTGAAATTCAAGCACTCCATTTCAATACAATTATCACTGAAAACCCAAATTGGACGCTTTATAAAATTTACAGCGATATTGCGTCAGGCACACGAAAGTCTGGCCGCAGCGGCTACTGCGAAATGTTACGCGATGCGAAGCGACATCGTTTTGCTTATATATTCGTCAAGTCATTGAGCCGCTTCGGGCGGGATACGCTTGAAGCTCTATCAACCATAAGGAGGCTGAAAGCTATGAATATTGGACTTATCTCTGAAGTTGAACGAATCAACACCTTAAAGATAGATGATGCCACGCTCTCTATTTTATTTGCCGTTGCACAGGAAGAAAGCGCCACAAAGAGCGAGAATATCAAATTTGGTATTCATCAACGCATGCGCGAAGGAAAAGCACTTTTGAACCACACTCGCTTTTTAGGCTATACCAAGGATGCCGAAGGGCAGTTAGTGATTGTACCCGAAGAAGCCGAAATCGTCCGTAAGATATTTTCGCTGTATTTAGAAGGCAACGGTGTCCGCAAAATTAAGCGGTACTTGGAGGAGCACGGCATAAGGACGGTTACAGGAAAATCCGAATGGAGTACATCGACGATTGACCGTATGCTAAGCAACGAGAAATATATGGGGACTCTGCTGTTGCAAAAGACCTACACGCCGGATTTTTGACTGGGAAGCAGAAAAAGAATCGCGGGGAGTTGAGTATGTATATGGTAGAAAATGCACATGAGGCGATTGTTGAGAAGAAAGTATTTGAGGCGGTACAGAAGAAAAAGTGTAAAAAAATAATTTGATTATGTTCTTTAAACCCCAAAAGGCCGTAAAAGATAAGCGTATAGATGCATGCCTACTGAAGAATTGATTTTTTATTTGTTTCCACCTTCAACCTCTTTTAATGAGTGCCAATTTAAAGGCTGGCCCGCGGACAATATTCCCTGCTTCCCCTGATACCCCCTGCCTGTGAATATTGCAGGAATAAGTTCATAAAAGTATCTTGACATTTTTTAGTAAAACGCCTATAATAATGTCATAGCAGATTAAGGAGGTGCCACATGCACACAGCTAATATTTCTCTTTCACCTGCGTTGATTGCCAAGATGGTCCGATGCATTGAAGATGCTGTTGGCGATGATATCCGTGCCGATATCCGCCAGCACGATCTCCAAACGAAAAACAGCGTTCCGTCTCGAATTTGGGATTTGCTGAATACCAACATCATCAAGACGCTGGACACTGATGATTGTACAATTGCGAAGGCTCATCGCGGGCCATGGGAAATGCTGGTCGTGTATGAAAAATCAACACATTGCATCTTCACTTTCATGCGTGAAAAGCGCTTTGCTGAACTTCGTAACCGCCAGCACAAGAGAAGATGTATGCATTATATCGATATGCTGGCAAGGCAGTTTAATGCAGATTTGTTAGCTGATCAACAACAACTTAGCCTTTTCCCTAACACCTTTTCTGATGAGGATCGCCTTCCGGAACTAGTTCAAACAATGTTGAGTGACCTTGAAGGTGGTGTTGAAGTTGTCCGCCATCATGTGCTCGTCTTGTTTGATACTGTCGGCTATCAGTTAACGCATGTTCGTGCTGTCATGGTCACTTCATCTCTGGATATTGCCCAGAACAGTGAGCAAGATTGGTCCCAATACATTGCAGCTGATGAAAGCACAGTGGTTGAGAAAGTCCCCAATTCCAATGTTCCCGGAAATCAGCCGAATCGAGGTCTCCACCTTACTGCAAAAGCTATGGCTCGGCAAAAATCTCGCCCCAAGCAAAAAGAGTTGGAACGTACCACAAAAAGAGAAAGTTGATTACTGCTAAATTAGGGTCGACACAGTGTCGGCCCTAAAGGCGCTTCCACAGCAAATACTCTATACGTGGTGCAATGCCAAATAACTATTAATGAAAGAGGATCGCCTATATGAACACCCAATTTAATGGAGATCGCTTGAAAAAGGCACGCATTTACAGAGGACTGACCGTTGCTGACTTAGCTGAACGCGTTGGTTGTCAACGGCAAACCCTATCAATGTATGAGATTTCAAAAAGCCAACCAACGGACAAAAAAACTGTTGTCCGGTTGGCGCAAGCGCTAGGCTTCCCCATTAAATACTTTTATGAACCTTCCAGCGCAATTGCTTCCGGAACAGTCTATTTCCGTTCTTTACTCACGACAAACAAGAAGTACCGTAGTGAACAAATTGTCAAAATGGACTATCTTTCGCAGATTTACTCTCTGCTGCAAGACTATGTATCATTTCCCGAATTTGTTTCTCTCGACCTACCTGATAATATATCCCCTGAACAAGCAGCTTATGCCTTGAGAGACACATGGGGGCTTGGAAGAGGTCCCCTAGACAATCTGGTATCTATAGTTGAACAGCATGGAATTTTAGTAACTTCCATTTCTACCAATACCAATGATGTTGATGCATTCAGTCAATTTATGCAGACAGGGGATGTTCCAACATTCATCATTGCATATTCAAACAATAAAACTTCGGCGGTACGAATTCATTTCGATATTGCTCACGAATTAGGGCATATCTGCCTGCATGAATGGAGCGAAGATATCGAAGATGTTTCCAAAGAAGAATTCAAGCGCAAAGAACGCGAGGCAAACGACTTTGCCGCAGCTTTCTTGCTACCGGAGGAAACGTTCAGAAGAGATGCTGAACGAGGACCACAAACTATAACTTATTATAAACAACTAAAGAAGAAATGGAAAGTCTCTATCGCTGCGATGATCCGCCGATCCGAAAAGTTGGGAATCATCACCACAGATGATTATCAAAATCTAATTCGGATTATGCAAAGACGCGGGCTTCGCAAGGAGGAACCTTTGGATGACACCCTTATTACGGCAAGTCCTGCGCTGCTCAAAACATCAGTAATCATGCTGCTGCAGGAAAATGTTTTTACTCCTGCAGAATTTATGGAGGAACTTTCCAATTCCTATGGATTAAGCATTAACGCCACGGAAGTTGAACGCTTACTGGACTTGCCTGCCGGTACTTTGGCAGCCCACAAAATAATTAAGCTTCCAAATTTACAATTAAAGAGAAATACTACTTAAAAGCATTACACCGTAAGATATTTAAATCCAAGTTGTCAGTGTGGTGATTTTTAGAGTGGCAACTCCAATAAATTAAATATAGGTAACTTTCTTGTATCACACAAAATCGGCAAAGTCAGTGGTCAATTTTCAATGTATGCTTTGCCGAAATCGCTAATTGCTTCACGGCGGTTAGCTATTTTTGGGGGGAGTTAGTCCCCTTTCTGCTTTTGTGCGTTTATTTGCAAAAATTTCATAAAATTGATTGCTAGATTTGTTGCTATTTTCGTTCGTCTTGTGTATACTATAGGTAGGAAAGCAGACGACATTCTGCTGGTGGGCTAGCACCTAAAATCCGTTCTGATGCAGGGCGTAAGAACCTGTGGTTGGCGGGCAACGATAAAACCCGAAAGCGATGCAGGGCGTAAGGACCTGTCGGTTGGCGGACAACGATAAAACTAGCCACAAGGGACATCGGACAGCACTGCGGTGTTGTAGGTGTCCCTTTCTTTTTGTAAAATATAGAATGCAACAGGAAGTTTATCATGACGAAAAAAGAAGCCTTGCAAATCGTTTTCTCCTGCGCAGCTTCCTATAAGGAAAACCTAGCGGGAAGGAGCCTTTTATTTGTTACGACTGACAAGCATAAGACCGTTCGGTGTCTGGAAGTTACATTTGACGGCAGCAATTTTCTGCACATGACAGGCTTTAAGCTGAACAAGAAGGAAATCAGTGCAAACAACTTCTTTAGTATGTGCTGCGACAAGCGCTTATCTGAATCTGATTTTGAGTTTGCAGCAGACGGCACGACCGAAATGAAAATGCGCGTTCTTCCCGGATTGGTGCAGAAACATCTTTCTGCTAAGATGGTCGGTGATTACAATTTATCCCAGCCGAAATTGTACACTGACAAACTCGCCGGATCAGTTGGTGCTTGTATGGGCTTTGTCCGCAATGGCGGCAAAGGGCGTTTTGTTCCCAACACCGTATTGGAAGGCGATATCCGAAGCATGGTTAAAGGTGGCGCAAATAGAATCGTCATTACATATCGAAAGCAGCGCGGAGACGCGCTCTATACAGAAATCGTATACACAGCCAAAAAAATTGATTGGGCGGCTCTTACCCTACCGGAAGAATACCAATATCTTCCCTTGCCATAGGCAGTCTTTAGAGGCAGTATTCTAATACAAAATTTTCAGTCATCAAATCAATGTTTTATAAAACAGCGGCCTTGTCTAAGCCTTTTTATAGGGTATCTTTTTTGTAACATAGAGACAAAAGCCTGTGACATAAAGAATGTCACAGGCTTTTTTCTTTGTTGTATCGCGCAAAATCAGCAAAGTCGATGACCGATTTTCAAGGTGCGTTTTATAGAGATGTCCAACCGTTTTAAGGCGGTTGGACTTTTTTGTCGGGCGCTTTGGGGCGAGTTTACTCGCTCATCGCTAATTTTTTCGCGAAAATTCCAATCTTTTGAAAATTTCAATTTCAGTTTGAATTTTTCAAGCACAACTGCAATACTTATTTATATAATTTCTAATTTTAGTGGAGAAGAATATGGGCGCATCTTATGATAAACTGTGGCATCTTCTAATCGATCGCCACATGAGCAAGACACAACTAATAAAGGAAGCTCACATCAGTACCAATGCAATGGCTCATCTTGGAAAAAATGAAGATGTATGAGTTGAAGTGCTAGTAAAGATATGCAACGCTTTAAGTTGCGAAGTCGACGACATAATAGTGTTTTCCTCACACGGCTTCTCCCCGTTCCCGTTTTGCGGCGGTCGTCAGATACCGGCGGTACTGGATGCTGAAGCCATGCACCTTATAACCTGTACAGCACTCTGCACAGTCTGTCCAACAATTGCGCTTTGATCATAACCAGATGCCTTCAGGATATTCCTACATAAAAATCACATCGTATAGTTTGTTTGCAAATACCTTGTGCATTTCGGCATTCGGATGGTTCAAACCGTTTGCCAGCAAAGCAGTTGTATCTACTCCCTGTGATTCGAGGAGCTGCCATTCGGCATATGCATCTGCAATCGGAATATCCAGTTGGTTGGCAATCTCTCTGATTTTGGCAACATAGGCATCCATGTGCCCAGCCTTTTGCAGGTTTTCAAAATATCTGTGAATATACCACCAAAATCCCCAGAAACCTTTTACACGATGCTTACACAGCATTCCGGGTGTCATGAGTACTGTTTCAATATTGCTTTCACGCAACCGAATCAGAATTTGCTCCATATTCTTTTCGTATTCTTGTAACGCCGAGTCTCCCTTGTAGGCGTTGGTTACATCGTTAGTACCAAACATAACACAGCAAAAGTCCGGTTTCCTTTCCAGAACATCTTGCTGTATTCTGGCAAGACCGTCTTTGGAAAAATTACCACCCACTCCGGCATTGACAATTGAAACCTCCTGCCCTATCTCTTCCCTAATTCGGTTTCTTAGTATGTTCCAGAACACCCATTCTTCGTGGCGAACAGATTCCTTATGCCCATTAGCAAATTCAAACTGACCATCCGTTATACTGTCACCAAAAAAGCAAAGCACTGGACACTCGCCATTTTTGATTTTTTGTGCAATTTTAAGCATATTCACTCTCCTTGTATTGTAGGAAGCTTTGGTTACTCCCGCACTTCTAGTTCAATAAATTGATCTTCCAGATTAGGAGCGCTTGCCTTGATATGGATTTTGCCGCATTCATTGCCCGTTCGAATTACGGCAAGAGCCTTGCCGTAATAAGTGGTATGGGTATCAGCAAAGAAGCACTCTCCCATATTCGGCTTCGCAGAACCCAGCGCCAACAGACTGCCTGCTCCGGAAACAGTTACTGTGATAGGAACATCTTCTGTGGACTTGGTAACACCATCTGTTCCCACCAGATCAATATTTACATAGCACAGATCTTGACTGTTGGGACGCAGAGACAGCTTTTCAGGGATGATTTGCAGCCTTGTTTCTTTCCCTGCAGTTGTCATTGACGTGCGAGAGATCTCCTTTCCGTTACTATCATAGCTAAAGTTGAAACCTGCTTCTTTCAGCAGGCGAACCCGGCGCTCCTCAGCATCTTCGAAGGAACAGGCACCCAAGATGCCGTTACCCATCGCAAAAGAAGGCGCCGCAGCCTGACTCCAGATTGCTGTCCAATTCATGTTACCTGTTCTGTGATGGTCAAAGATATACCACTGACCCTTGACGCACACCATGCCCCCGTGGCTGTTGCCCATGGGGTAAGCGGCGTTCATCAGCTTCCGGCCATTCAGGCCGATATCACTGGAAGAATGGATCGGACCTTTGTGACTGAATCCCTTGTCCGGAAAAAGGCTCATGGCATAGTTCAGACCGGTTATGTCAGTAGCTGGGTAGACGAGGTAATACCACTTTCCGATATGGCGGATGGAAGGTTCTTCCCAATAGTTCGGCCTCTTCGGATTGAAGTCAGCCGGCAAAATAATAGTCGTCTCCCCAATGATCGTCAACATATCGGAGCTTAAGAGCATGAGTGAATGAAAGTGTGGTTGTTCCGAAACACTCTTTGAGGCCAATGTACTCAGAACCTTTTTATTCTTTTTTCATATATTTTCCTCCTTTATTTCTGTAGGATTTGTGCTAAATATATAATAAACAATTAGGAAGTTCTGGACAATGTCAAAAGGTTACCCTGTTTATATAAAGTGTATCAAAATATGCATTTCTGCGTTTTTACAATGGGATAGCAAGAAAATGTTACATATATTGCTGATATTCGGATAAAAGTTACCACGAATCATGCTGTAGGAAAAACACAGAAATACATATATTACGAAAATTTAATAGCATTGACAACCGCCCAGCATATGCAAGAGGCGCATCCCGGAGGAAATACAAGGCAAATTGACACTAAATCTCAGTACACTTGCTTAATTGCCAAAACCGATAGCATTCGTAAAAACTTGCTTCGATTAGACCACGCTCCTGCGCTATATAGTTTTGACGATTTTATGTATGTACTTAACACCGGCTTGCAAACTGACTATTTTTCAAGAATACCAGAGGGTGACTTTAATGCTGTTGTGCAAGGCATCACAATGAATTATTGACTCGCAACAGGAGACGCAAAAAACTTTTAGGTCGCTTTCCCATGTAAAATTTTAATCTGTAATTTTTTGTTCTTTATAGCTTTCGGCTTCTTCTATTTCACAAAACAATTTACACCAGAACATTTTTATGGATATCTTTTTTGTAACATAGAGACAAGGTCACTTGCATTGCAAGTGACCTTTTTTTGTTATATACTATACTTGTCGACAGACTCTTAGGGCAATACCGCATAATTCTAAGTGCCGATGCAGCGAGCGAGAAGTACAAGCTGCTAAGCAAAAAGCGCAGATAATACTGGATGCTGCAAAGGTGAGCGCCGCCAGTGGCGGATACAGCGAACCGAAGCAGGGGCAGCGGTCGCAGAGTGCGAGGGGCTTTTGTCCCCGAAGCACGATGCGGGTACCGCAACCCGACATTATCGAGCATTTTTGCAACACAGATTGTGCTTAAGCCGTCAGGCGGGAATTGTGCGGTGTTGCCTTAGAAAGAGGTAACTACACAAAGCCGGAAAAGAAACAGCTGCAGCTTTTTGAAAATCAGAAAATCCGCACCGCGCAGGACGAGGAAAAGGAAGAATGGTATTTTTCCATTTATGGATGTGGTTGCGGTTTTGACGGAACAGCCAGACCAGCGCAGTGCCAGCAATTACTGGGCCAAGCTGAAGCAGCGGCTGCTGTCTATCCGTGTCCGCAATGAGCTGACCGCCGGGGGCAGGTTTGCGGTGTAGAGCAGGGCCGGGAATGACCACGCGGCAGTACAAAAACTTAAAGCGCCTTAAAAAGGGAAATCTCCGCGATAGTGTCGCAGATATATACCGTAGACTTTACGTAGATTCTATGATAGAATACCTTCAAGGAGAGCGGTGAAAAAAAAATGATTTACTTGTCATCTTTTCGTTTTCCAACGCAACAGGAAGAAGAATTTTTTCTCAATCAGTCTTTGAAGGCTGGCCAGCAATGTTATAATACTGCCTATCCGTTCACATTATTTAACGGCAGAACTCTTCCGACTTTTGATTTTGAAGAAATCACCATTTTATATGGCGGGAACGGTTCCGGCAAGACAACGCTGCTGAATGCCATGGCCGAGGCTTTACGGTTAAGCCGTCAGGCCGCGTATAATCGCTCGGCCTTCTTTGATGATTATGTTAATCTCTGCCGTTGGCATGAGCTACACAAAGTCCCCCGGCGCAGCATGATTTTAACAAGCGATGATGTTTTTGAATATATGCTGGATTTGCGTGCCATGAACAACCACATTGACAATCGGAGAGAGGCATTATTTGAAGAATTGGACGAAGCTGCAGCAGACAAATTTCAGTTTCACGGTATGCAGGATTATGACAGACTAAAAAAGAAAATGCAGGCACGGCGTGGAAGCTATTCCCAGATAGCCCAGCGGGCAATACCCGCGAACCTATATACCCGTTCCAATGGGGAAAACTCCATGCTGGTGTTCAGCCAGAAGATTGACGAAAATGCCTTGTATCTGTTGGACGAGCCGGAAAATAGTCTTTCCCCTGACCACCAGATACAATTATCCCGCTATATCTATGATTCCTCACGCTTTTATAATTGTCAGTTTATTATCGCGACCCATTCGCCTTTTTTACTGGCCATGAAGGGAGCGCGAATTTATGATTTGGATACCGCCCCTGTTACAACCCGCCGTTGGACGGATTTGGAAAACGTTCGTATGATATGGGACTTTTTTCAAGAACACAAGGCCGAATTTGAAAACTAAATCAACAGCAATCAAGCGGCACTGAAAGTCAGTTGGCTGCTGATTGTAACCAACTCGCCCCTGCAGGAAAAGACCGGTTTGTTCTGCCTTGCAGAAACTTCGTGTATTCCCTGCAAACGGCATATACGCGGGAGCTTGCGGCGGGGTGGGGCCACCCCGCCCTACAATCACACAAAAAGTGCCCGGCCGCCGGATTTCAAATCTCCGGCGGCCGGGCTTGTTTATTTCTGCTTACTTTTCAAATTCCTTGGCCACATCCTGCAGCAGCTGGCGGATGGGCAGGTGCTGCGGGCAGATTTTCTCGCACTTGCCGCAGCGGATGCAGTCCGATGCGCGGGAGCCCGGTTTGGTGTGGACTTCCTCATAATAGTAGTCCGCGTTCCAATCGTTGTGGATGCTCTTGGTGTTCATAATGGCGAACAGGTCGGGAATGGCAATCTGCTTGGGGCAGCCCGCGGTGCAGTAGCGGCAGACCGTGCAGGGAATCAGGTTCTTCTTGAGGAAAATCTCCTGCACCTTGTGCACAGCGGCCAGTTCCTCCGCGTTCAGTGGCTGGAAGTCCTTCATATAAGAGAGGTTGTCCCGCATCTGCTCCAGGCTGCTCATGCCGGAGAGCACCATCATCATACCGGGGAAGCCCGCCGCAAAGCGGATGGCATAGCTGGCGGGGCTGCCGCCGTGCAGGGCGTCCAGCACAGCCTTGGCGTCATCGGGCAGATTGACCAGACTGCCGCCCTTGACCGGCTCCATGACCAGCACCGGCTTGCCGTGCTTGCGGCAGACCTCGTAGCATTTGCGGCTCTGTACGGCCACATCATCATAGTCCAGATAGTTGAACTGAATCTGCACAACCTCCACCTCGGGGTAGTCGGTCAGAATCTGGTCCAGCACCTCGGCGCGGTCATGGAAGGAAAGGCCGACGTGGCGCACCTTGCCCTCCTTTTTCAGCGCAAACGCCGTCTCGTAGGCGTGGCAGTCCTTGAAGTGCTGGTAGTTGGTGGTGCCCTGCGCGTGCATCAGGTAGAAGTCGAAGTACTCTACGCCGCAGGCCTTGAGCTGGCTCTCAAAGAAGGGGCGGATGTCCGCCTCGGTCTTGAAGAAGCTCTCGGTCAGCTTATCGGTCAGGATGTAATCTTCCCGCGGGTAACGGCTGGTCAGGCACTCCTTCAGGGCCAGCTCGCTCTTGCCGCCGATATAGCCGTGGGCGGTGTCAAAATAGTTGAACCCCTGCGCCAGGAATTCATCCACCATCTGTTTGGTTTGCTCAATGTCGACGTTTTCGCCCTGCATAGGCAGGCGCATACAGCCGAAGCCAAAGTTTTTCTTGACTTTTTCCACTTGTAACTGCTCCTTTCACAAGGGGTTGCCTCTTGTAAACATTGTAGCAAACTTTAACTTTAAGTTCAAGAGGGTGCGTGAAATATTGTGGGGAGCGGCATCCCCCTGTAGGGGCTGGCATTGCCCGCCCGCGGTGGTTGGCCCGGGAATGGGTGCTTGCCGGAAGGCCGCGAGCCGCATATATACGGCCCCTACGGAGCAAAAGAGGATTAACGGCATTTTGCAGCACAGTCACGGAGGGGAGCAAGCAGCCCTCCCCCCGCAAATGCCGCATCCGGGAAACC
>ERZ1034680.880-NODE-880-length-12885-cov-27.908184_pt1 | contig 12885 bp, 29 predicted proteins | sample MGYA00520639_ERZ1034680 | MGnify/ENA primary metagenome ERZ1034680 (study PRJEB33766, sample SAMN09781760) | gut metagenome | biome: gut microbiome | host: Homo sapiens | place: Madagascar | study: EMG produced TPA metagenomics assembly of the PRJNA485056 data...
CGAGGTAAGGCCTCTGGGAGGGAAGAGCGATGACTGAGATTGAGTATCGGAAGCTGGTGTCAGCTAGAGTCGCGGCCTTCCTGGCCGTCCATTCCCCCACGGAGGTTGAGAGGGAGACCGCGATAGCAGGCTCGACCATGTCTCACATCAAGAGGGGCGACTACAGACTGTCGGCATGGCAGGCCGTCCGCCTTAGCGAGGCGTTCCCCGAGTTCGGGGCCGCCTGGCTGCTGGGGGTTGATGGCTCTACCCAAAACCCTTTTGACTTCCATAAGAATGGTCTATAATTGTTGACAAGCGGGTTGGGGCCGCGATAGAATAGTTGACGCGCGGGGTAAAGCCTCGCTATCAGAAAAGCCTTTGCCGGGTGCCCCAACCACCCAGCGAGGGCTTTTTCTTTAGGAGAAAAAATGAGCAAGCTTCTCACGGTCCTCTCAGGGCACGGGTTCATCATGACGTCAAGGCCGCTCGCATGGGCCGTCGGTCTCAACGCGTCCGTGCTCCTCGGAGAGCTTTGCAGCCGTCAGGCTCAGCATGGCGCGGACTTCTGGGCGACAAACGAGCAACTTGGTAACGCGACCACCCTCAGCGAGAGGGAGCTTCGCGGAGCCTCCAAGAGGCTTATCGAGGCCGGCTTCATCAAGGTCGAGAAGAAGGGCCTCCCGGCAAGGAACCATTACACGGTCAACGTTGACGCCCTGGTTGAGTTCTTCTCCGAGGATGTCGAGAGCCGCGACCTTGATAGCGGCGGAGACGACTGTTCCTGTGACGACCAGTCCTTACGGAATGTTAGCGACCAGTCGTCACAAAACGTAGCGACTATTGGTCACGAAACGTTAGCACATATTAAGAACGACAGTAATAACGAGACAGCAAAAACGAATAAACATATGGTGCGGAAGGAGGCTTCCGCACAGCGTCCGGCTCCCTCTAGGCCTTGGAACGAGGAGGAGGGCAACAAGGTGGCCGAGGTTGTCAAGGCCCTCAATGAGGAGACGGGGGCGCACTACCGCCCGACCTCAAAGGCCACGATGCGCCACATCCTTGCCCGCCTCCGCGAGGGCTTCACGGTCGACGACTGCCGCGAGGTAATCCGCAAGAAGTCCGAGGAGTGGAGCGGGACCGAAATGGCCAAGTACCTGAGGCCGGAAACCCTCTTCGGCTCGAAGTTCGAGAGCTACCTCAATGCCCCCGAGGACCCCAGGGCGAAGGGGAGGGCCGAGAAGGCCAGGGAAGACGCCGAGTGGAGGAAGAGCATCGACGAGAAGTGCGCCGATTGGGACGAGGACATCCCGTTCTAGAGAGGAGAAGGCAATGATTGAGGAGACACCAGAGCAGGCTTGCAAGCGCCGCATGAAGTGGGGCAGAATCCTGGAGATGGTGGCGAAGGCGTACGGAATCCCGCCGACCTACGCGCCAGTCGATGCCGAGGGCATCGCGGAGTGCATGTCCCACTGCGAGTCTGGGCGCTATTGCGCCATCGGGAGCATGACCCCGCAGGAAGCGGCCGAGTGGAGCCGAGAGACGTCTCAGAGCGTCCCTCAGAGCCTCAGAGAGGCGTCTGGAGAGGTCACACGCGAGGAGCGGGCGGAGACTTGGGCCAAGTCCAAGCTCCCCGAGGAGTTCCGGGACGTTGAGCCAAACTGGGAGAGGGCCAAGGACGCGGGTTGGCTCTGGCTCCACGGTCCAGTGGGCGTCGGCAAGACCCACTCGGCATGTGCCATCGCCAAGGCTCTCGCGGGCATGGGGAGGGACGTGCTCTTCGTCTCCGAAGCCCAGATGTTCGACCGCATCAAGGCGAGCTTTGACGGAGGTTCGGACCCGACCCTGGGATACCAGAGGGCCGAGGTGCTTGTTATCGATGACGTGGGCAAGACGCCCCTCAGTGAGTGGTCGGCGTCCGTGTACTTCCTGATTATCGACTACCGTTGGAGCCACCACCTCCAAACGCTCTTCACCTCACAGCTCAAGCCATCCGAATGGACCAAGGTGACGGGCGATGCCAACAAGAGGACGGCGGACGCGCTCTTCTCCCGCATCAAGGGTAGTTGCATGGTCCGGGTTCTCAAGGGCGTTGACAGGCGTCAGCAAAAAAACTGAGATTTTCGCTTTACTTCGACCCAGATAGTAGTAATATATTAGTCAACGAGGAGGGGGAGGACCCTCCGGTAGGAGAAGGGAAAGACCATGTTCCACGCAAAGGACGAGTTCAACACCAACGGCCAGACCATCGTCGAGAGGAACGCCTACGTGGTCACGGGCTACGGCAACGGCTCCAGGACGGTCTACCGCAACGTCTACGAGAACGAGGATGGCGTGGACTACGTCCGATATGACGGAAGCATCATGACCGTCAGCTCGGACAGGGGAATCTGGGAGAACTGCCTTTGGGGGTGATTTCATAGACGGGAAGAGATACCGCGAGCTGATGCGCGAGAACGGCCTGACCATCCGAGAGACGGCTCAGGCCGCGCACGTCAGCGAGTCCACGGTCACGGCCTTCATATACAACAAGCGGAAGCCGAACCTGACCGAGAAGACCATCCGGGGACTCTGCGCGGTCGTCGGTATCAGGCCGCGGGACTGGTTCGAGTAGGTTCGAGCAGGTTCGAGTGAGAGGAGCTAGACATGAGAGACGAGGACAGCCTCGGGGAGTTCGTCCGGAGCTACGAGCCGCACGAGGTTTTCGTGCCCATGGTTCTGGTGACGGCGGTCTTCGGTTTCGCGTGGCTGCTGAGCTGGCTGGTCCAGGGGCTTTAGGGGGCCGCAATGAGTGATTTCGAGAAGGCCCTCAGCAAGTTCGTCTCAGCGGTCCTGACGTGCGTCCTGCTTGGGTGGCTGCTGGGACTCGGGCTCAGGCTGGCGGGCATCCGATGACCGGCAGACCTTGGACCAAGAGGGAGGACGAGGCCATCCGCAAGCACTACCCGTCAGAGGGGAGCACTTGGGAGGGCTGGTCCCAGGAGTGCCCTGACAGGACCCGCCAGTCGATAGTCAAGCGGGCCGGCAAGCTTGAGGTCCCGTGCGTGAAGCGGTGCCCAACCGGGAGGGCCTGGGAGCCTGAGGAGCTTTCCTTCCTGGCTCTCAACTACCCGATTTACGGCCCGCACTGGGAGGGATGGCGCGAGGGATGCCCGGGGAGGACCTGGAGCGGCATCAGCACCAGGGCGCGGAAGATGGGCCTCAGCGCCCCGGGGTCCTGGAGCGAGGAGGACGAGAGGGCTCTGGTCATCGGGATAGCCAGCATCGCCAAGAGGCTTCACAGGACGCCGTGCGCGGTCGTTTACCACGCCAGAAAGTTGATGGAGAGCACGAGGAGAGGAGACCAGCAATGAGCACCAGGGTTCGGAACGAGAACGATTTGGGAATCGGCACCAATGGTCGGGAGGACGTCCGCAAGTGGCAGGTCGCGCAGGCCGGCCTCTGCAAGGCCCTCATGGACTCGCTTGTCGAGCAGGTCATCGTCCACCGCGACAACCTGGGCGGGGACCTCGGGAGTATCACGAGGACCCCGGAGTACGAGCAGGTCGACGGCGCGGCGAGCCGCCAGGTCAAGGAGGACGTCAAGCGCCTTCGCCGAGAGCTGCTGTTGCTCGCCAAGTCCTACGGTTGGAGCTACGGGCACTAGGAGGCTGCCGTGACTGAGGTCCTGCTGGGCAAGGCGAGGCCCGAGAGGTTCGGAGACGGCCTCTTCCTGGGATTCCTGCAGTACGACGACAGGATGGCGGGACGCTTCATCGACCTCACCTGGGGCGAGGGGGACGCCGCCACCATCGAGCAGGACGGCCATCGGTTCCGAGTCGACCGCAACAGCCTCAGCGTGTACGAGCTTTTCGAGGACTAGGGAGGAGACATGTTCGTTGAGCTTAGGCCGTGTCCGTTCTGCGGCGGCACCCCGAGGGTCACGAGGGACGGGCGCGGTGGGGGAATCACCATCGAGTGCCCGACATGCTCCAAGGCCTGGAGGGACGAGGTCCGCTCAGAGAGGTGGGCGTCAGACTTCGGCTTCTACGGCTGGAACGAGAGTTCTGACGGTGCGGCCACAGCCGCGTGGAACCGCAGAGCCTCCTCAAGCAAGACGTGCAGAGTCGAGGTCGAGGAGCGCTAGAGAGGAGAAGACACATGTTTGAAGTTCCAGTTGACGTTGTCTGCGAGGACAGCATGATTCCGACATATGCGCACGAGGGAGACGCGGGCGCGGACATGAGGGCCGCAATCAAGGAGCCCGTCACCATCCAGCCCGGGTCCTCCGAGTGGGTCGGGACTGGCGTGAGGGTCGAGATTCCCCACGGCCACGTGGGCCTCCAGTTCCCGAGGAGCGGACTCGGCTGCAAGCACGGAATCTGCCTAGCGAACGGGACGGGCGTCATCGACTCGGGATACCGAGGGGAAGTCAGGGCCAAGCTGCTGAACCTTGGGGCCGAGCCCTTCACGGTCAACCCGGGGGACAGGATTTGCCAGCTGGTAATCGTCCCGTACACCAAGGCGAAGTTCTGGACTGTCAAGGAGCTGGGAGAGTCCGACCGGGGCACTGACGGCTACGGGTCCACGGGGGTTGAGTAGATGGGAACTAGGAACTGGTATGAAGGCGTCCCAGCACCGAGGGATGCCGATGGAATCGAGATTCCGCTTGACGTGGATGCTCTGTATGACAAGAACGGAAACAGGGTCGCGGTGTCCAGATGGAGCTACGTCCGTGGAAGAGACAACTGCTGGACGTTCAACCTCTTGTTCGAGTATCCAGACGTCCCGCATTACCCGCAGGACTACCACCTGTCCATTCCCGACAGCTGGGAGAGCTTGGAGGAGGACGCGCGGAAGGCTCCGAGGGAGTACATCGAGGGGCGCGGAATCGCTGCTGAAAGAGGCGGACAGGTGGCGGTGATGGCCCAGGACATCGTCCGCAGGGCCAAGGCGTTGGCTGGTGTCCGAAATGAGGGCTAGGAGGTTCGCGAGGGACGCCGACTGCCCGAGGTGCGGGGCGACTCCCTGCCACCAGAGGTGGAAGCCGCGCAAGACTGTCAACCTCGACGACTTCACGCCGATAAGCGACTGCAACCCCGTCGATGCCGTTTACTGCCGCAGGTGCGGCCTCGTGTTTTGCGTGTCGCACTTTGAGCACGACGACACCTACATCACGAGTTGGGACGAGTTCGAGACGATTCCACGCTACTGCCCGTGGTGCGGGGAGAGGATTCAGGAGGTGGCGAAGTGAGCAGGTTCGAGGGGATGTTCGAGGGCACTACGTGCGACTCGTGCGGGGTGTCAGTCAACGGCACCGAGGTGGCAGGCTGGGGAGAGCTGGTCGTCTGGCGTGGTGGCGGCGAGCGCAGGCTTGACCTCTGCCCGCAGTGCGCCGCCTATGTCAGCGGGTTCATCGACGACGGGTGCGAGCGCGACTACAAGTGGGACGAGAGGATGGCGGAGCGATGAGCGACGTGAGGCTAGTGGCACGCGGAAGCGGCAAGGAATCGTTTGTCGTCACCAGGGAGCAGATTTCAGAACTCGTCGACAAGGCCTACGAGCGAGGGCAAGAAAACGGCTTCAAGCCAAGAGCGTTCGAGTGCGAGCGTGACGCGCTCCAGCTGAACGACTGGTCTGGCCAGCAGGTTGCCCGCGCCAAGTGGCTTCACATGGTCACGGCAAACCACCTGAGGAAGGCTCGGAGGACCATCAGGGAGCTTCGCGGAAGGGTCGAGAGGCTGCAGGACAGGTGCTACGAGAAGGACTTGCTGCTGGCGGGCTACCGCGGCAAGATTGGACGGGAAAACCCCTTCGGGAGCGTCCCGGAGCACTACGAGGGCGACGGCTTCGTCACGTGCGACCGCGCCATTGAGTCCGCCTCCTCCCAGGCGTGCATAGTCGAGCGGACCCCGATTCAGCTCTGGTACTGGGCAACGGCGCTCAAATACGTCTGGCGCATGTGGTCCAAGGAGGACCCCGAGAGGGACGCGCTCAAGGCTATCGATTGCCTTGAGAAGGCGGCAGGCGTTGGAAGGCTTGTGAGGGAGGAGCGCGAGGATGGCTAAGGTGACGACCCTCGCCCCGATTTGGTGGCCCCTGATGGAAGGCCCGAGCGTGGAGACACCGTACTGCTGCGTCTGTGGTGCGAGGTGGCCGCTCAACCGCCACCACGTGGTCAAGAGGAGCGCGGGAGAGCGGTACGTGAACGGGGTCAGGCTCCCCAAGCCAACGCTGATGCTCTGCGGGTCCGGCAACGCTTCCGGTTGCCACGGGAAGGCCCATCAGGGGCGTCTCCACTTCCGATACGTCAAGCAGCCCTGGCACGAGGGGTGGAAGCCCCTCAGGCCACAAACCTTCGGCTACTACGACGGGGAGCCGTCGAGGGGCGGTCACTGGGAGTACCTGGAGACCCCAGAGCCCTGCAAGTACCAAGAGGCGTTGGAAATGGACGGCTGGAAGCCGGTGAGAACAGAGTTCGGAGTAGAAAGTCACTAGTGACGTCGGAATGTCACCAGTTCCCCAGTAGCTCCCCAGTAGCTCCCCAGTAGTTCCCCAGTAGCCCAGGCCCTCCGAGAAATCGGGGGGCTTTTTTTGACTTTCTCGCCTGTTTTCGTCGTAGTAGTGGTAATATATAAGCCAACGAGGGGGAGAGGCCCAAAAATAGAGAAGGGAACCAAGATGCAGAAGCTAACCTACAGGAACGAGCACCAGCTCTTCGACGATGCCGTCAAGATGCTGCTGGAGAGGCACCTCTCTTGGAGCGGCAGCAACGAGAGCATGCCCAGCAGGGACTTAGACAACGTGCGCGGTCAATTCCTGTATGCGCACATTGATGCCGACTTCACCGACGAGGAGTGGGACGCCCTCTCCGAGGAGGGGCGCAAGGAGTACGCCAATATCATCAATGCCGCGTTCGGAGCCGTCGCAGCCGAGGCCGACCTCAAGTGGGCGTCCGTCAAGGTCATGCTCGACCTCTAGGTACCAGAGGCAAGACATCTTTTAGTAGCTCAGACAGTTAGGAGAGGGAAATGGTTGTCAAGTACGAAGTGGACCCCGAGAACTTCGAGTTCTGGGGAGGGGCCAAGGGGAGAATGGACGACGCCACCGAGGAGCAGCGCCAGCTGGCGTGCGCTCGCCTCGAGGACATGTTCGTAGACGAGGTCCCGACCGAGGTGGACGTGAACAACTTCGTCTGGTTCGAGTGCGACGACATCTTCTACCCCGAGGAGGAGGAAGAGGAGGAGTAGGAAGATTTCAAAGATTCTCGGTGCCCCAAGCTCCCAAGTTTGGTAACATGTTAACCAACGAGGGGGCAAGGGGCCCCCAAGTAGGAAAGGAGTTCGAAATGCGCAAGTACCACTACACGATCAAGGGTCACGTCATGGATGGGGAGTTCCGCCGCCCGTTTGAGCTGGGATTCGTCAAGCACTACCAGGCGGATTCTGAGGCAATCGCGTACGCGACCTCCGATGACGTCTTCCTGGACGCCGAGGACCACGAGGGCCTTCCAGTCGATGACGCCGTGGTGACGGTCCGCTCCGAGGATGGCGAGCACGGCATGATGGCGGCGTTCAACGAGCTGAATCTCATGGTGGACGCGGAGGTGTGGTAATGGCCGGGCTGTTCAGAGACCTCAGGGCCGACGAGGTGGAGGCCCGAGTCGCCCAGTGTTCCGCAAAGGGTGCCTCCCTGCTGCTCTACAAGACCGCCAGGACCGACTACGCCCTACTCGACGAGACCGTTGGTCCTGAGCGCTGGGAGTGCGACTACCGAGAGGTCAAGGGCAGCCTCTTCTGCAAGATTTCAATCCTCTTCGGCGACAGGCTGGTCTCCAAGGAGAATTGCGGCACGGAGTCCAACATGGAGGCGCAGAAGGGCGAGGCTTCGGACGCCATGAAGCGGGCCGGCTTCGCGTGGGGAATCGGACGCGAGTTGTATACCGCGCCGTTCATTTGGGTTCCGGCCGACAGGCTCCAGAGGCTCAGCCAGAACCAGAAGACCGGAAAGTGGCAGTGTCTGGACCGCTTCGAGGTCACCGACATGACCGTTGCCAACGGTGAGATTGTCGGGCTGGCAATCAGCCACGAGGGAAAGCGTGACATGGTTTACCGCTACGGCGGCATCAAGAAGGTCCCGGAGCCTCCGAGGGACCCACTCCCGACCAAGGACCAGATGACAACCCTCCTAGACTTGGCAAAGAAGTTCGGAGACGCAAAGCACAAGAGCACCAGGGAGGTCCTGGAGGCCCTTTACGAGACGCCAACCATGCGCAAGTCCGGGACCACCGCCAAGACGCAGACGCTCACGGACGCCCAGGCCCAAGTGGCCGTCATGGTGCTCAAGAACTGGTGCAAGCACGTTTAGCAAGATGCGCGGGTAGCCCAACGGACAGAGCGGCCGCCCCCTAAGCGGCAGGCTGAGGGTTCGAATCCCTCCCCGCGCACCATACGACAGACAGGAGAAACGAATGTTCTCAATCAACACGTACACCGTCAGCGGCAACCTCACCAAGGACCCGGAGCTTCGCGCCACCACCTCGGGCACCCCGGTCTGCAACGGCTCGATTTGCCACAACTCCCGCCGCAAGGGCCAGAGCGGGGACTGGGAGGACGTGCCCAACTTCTTCGACTTCGTGGCCTTCGGCAAGGCCGCCGAGGTCCTGGCCCGCAAGCAGAAGGGCGACAAAATCGTCCTCAACGGCGAGTTGACGCAACGGAGCTGGGAGAGCAAGGAGGGCGAGCGCCGCTCCAAGGTCGAGCTGCTGGTCAAGGAGTTCGTGGACGCCTCTCGACAAGGCGCGCCGCAGAGGCCGTCTCAGGACCGGCAAGAAATGTTTGACGAGGACATCCCCTTCTAGTACAATGGAAGCCAAGGTGAGTTCTGCAATTGCGGGACTGAGGGCGTCCTACGGGGCGCCCCTTCCATTTCGTGATACAACCCAGTCGATGTAGGCTCGCATCCTTCCTTTCTCGAAAAGCCCTCCGGAAAATCGGGGGGCTTTTTTTGTTGTAGTGGCTTAATGGTTGTGGTAAAATACTAACCAACGAGGGGGAGAGGCCCCCGGTATGAGAGGAGAGGTCAAATGTTCGGCATCAAGGTGAAGTGCTTCAACCCGTACACAAACGGCTACGTGGACAAGTACTTCGACTGGCACAAGGAGAGCGGGAGGCTCTGCGAGGTCACCGAGGATTCCGCCTACGCCGCCGGCACCAGCGACACGCTGTTTGACGCCGTCTGCGACGCGGTGGCCCTCTGCGAGAAGCACGGCCTGGAGGTCGACAGCTTCGAGGAGTGGGAGGAGTAGCGATGAGCGAGAGGCACTATCCCAGAGCGCGAGGAGGTCAGATAGTGGACTACTGGGCTAACCTCAGGGCCTTGCTGCACAGGCCCCAGAGGTCGTCGGACAAGGCCGACTACGTGTTCATAGGCAGTGACGGGAGCATGGGCCTCAGAAGGGGCCAGATAGTCACCCTGAGCGTTTGCATATGGAACGGGCAGCTATGGGCCTGCTGGGAGGGCGGAAGCTGCCCATACGACACGGTTGCTGCATTCTCTAGGAACTGGAGGCTCTGCGATGTACGTGATTGACGTGTCCGTCGTCGACGGGGACACCGAGGAGAGGGTTTCGTTCCTCTGGGAGGATGGAAGGCTCTCAAGGGAGCACGAGGACGGTCACGTGTCTTCCGCCGGCTTCTCAAGCTCACTCGGGAGGGCGTTGGACAAGGCGCTGGCCGCGTGCTATCTGGTCGACCTGAGAGTGGTTGGGGTCACCATCCATCGAGAGGAGACGAAGGCGGTTCTTAATGGATAGCACGTTCGATGGACTCCCAGAGCCTATGTCCGAGCCGTGCGCGGCGGACTTCCTCGGGGTATCCGCAACCGAGTTGGAGGATGCCAGGGAGCGCAGGGAAGAACGAACAGAGGGAACGGAGAAGCATATACACGAGGTCAGGTTCGTAAACAGCTACAACGCCGCCATCGTAGAGGAGCCGACATACGACAACGGCGTCTTCGAGTGCGGAGGGGACGTCAGGGTATTCGCGCTCTCCGACATTTCGTGCTTCACGGCCATGGAAGGCGGAGATTACAGGGTCACGCTCAGGGGCGGAGAGGATTTCTACGTCACCAAGAAGGACTTCGAGAAGCTGGTCTCCAACACGTACGGCTTCAACTTCAGGGCTGATGACCCATGGAGCTAGTCGCCTGCGTTTTGATTGCCGTGGCCCTGGGAATCGTCTTCTCGGGCGGAGGGGGGGACCTCGTGGACTTTCTGGTGGCCTTCTCCATAGCGGTCGCCTTGATAGCGCTCGCATATATGGGACTTTCGGTACTGTCACAATAGAGAGAGGGAAAAGATGAGATTTCTCAGAAAGTGCGTGTATGGGGCGGCCATCGGCGACGCGATGGGGGTTCCCTTCGAGTTCAGGTCCCGGGGTAGCTTCGAGTGCCACGGCATGACCGGCCACGGCTCCCACGACAAGCCGGCAGGCACCTGGAGCGACGACACGTCCATGATTCTGGCAGAGCTTGATTGCTGGGCGGACACCGGGAGCCTGGGGGATGTCATGTCCTACTTCCGCCGCTGGCTACATGACGGGGAATACACGGTCGATGGGGTGTTTGACGTTGGAGGGACAACGGCGAGGGCCATAGACACGGGGGAACCCCAGTGCCACCGGCTGGACTCCGGAAACGGGGCGGTCATGCGGTGCGTGCCCCTTGCGGTGCTCCCGGTGGAGAAGCTGGAGGCCATGAGGTCGCTCAGCGCAACGCACGGAAGCCCGGAGAGCGTCCGCGCCTGCAACTTCCTGTACGGCTTCGCCACTCGGATGGCGTACTGTGGGATTGCGGACTGTCACGCGGAGTGCCCCGAGGTCGCGGGGGGCTATTGCTGGGACACCGTGGAAGCCGCCATCTGGGCGCTGAACGGCTCCAGCTCCTTCGAGGAGGCCGTTCTCAGGGCCGTGAACCTCGGGGACGACACCGACACGAACGCCTGCGTCACTGGGGCATTGGCGGCCATCTTCTACGATGGGATAAACGAGGAGTGGCTGTCTCAGATTCGTGGACGTGAGACAATCGACCGCGTTCTTGACAAGGTCGAGAGAAGGACGGCGTCGATTATCAGAGAGGCGCTTTCCGAAGGCTAGAGATTGGAGAGAGACTTGGCAGTGAGAAGGGTTGAGGTCAAGGTCGAGCAAGTCCCGCTGGGGAGCCTCAAGGCCTATGACGGGAACGCGAAAAGGCACGACAACCGCAACGTCGAGGCCATCGCAAAGTCCATCGAGGAGTTCGGCTTCCGGAACCCGATACTGGCGTGGCACGATGACGACGGCATCCCAGAGATTGTCGCGGGGCACGGTCGCGCTGCGGCAGCGAAGAAGCTACAAATCGAAACGGTACCCGTAGTATTCGTAGACGATTTGAGCGACGCGCAGCGTAGGATGCTTACGCTGGCTGATAACCAGACAACGCTTATGACGGGGTGGGACATTGGTACACTCGCATACGAGATTGATACTCTGTCCTCGGAGTTCGACGCTACTAAATTTGGGTTCGACGAATTTGACGGTTCGAGAGACGGCGAGTGCTTCGACGAGGTTGAAATTAGCAGCGATATATTCGTGAAAGTGAAATGCGACGACGAGGAGACGGCTCAAAAGGTATTCGATGAATTAAGCGGAAGGGGATTTGAATGCCGAATTTCGACATTGTAAGGAAATCGAAAGTAGAACAAACTTTTAGGGTCCAGAAAATCGCGGCAGACTTCGACTTGAGCCTGGATTGCGTCGAAGAGCATTTCAAAGGTGAAATTCAGCTGCCTGACGATTGGCACGTCGGTCTCATCGTTGGCAAGAGTGGTACGGGTAAAAGTACCATCGCCAAGGAAATGTTCCCAGACGCTTTCGTAATCAGCGGCGACTTTGACGGCTACGATTCACCTTCCGTAGTCGACGACATGCCGAGCGATGCGTCTGTAAGCGATATAACCAAAACTTTTTGCTCCGTAGGGTTCAGCAGCGTCCCGGATTGGTTGAAGCCGTACTCCGCTCTGTCGACTGGCGAAAAGATGAGAGTGGACATGGCTCGCGCTATCCTAACGAACGACTTGACCGTGTTCGACGAGTTTACGTCAACTGTTGATAGGGAAGTTGCGAAGACATGCTGTATTGCCGTATCGAAAAGTATCAGACGAGAAGGCAAGAAGTTCGTCGCCGTCACGTGTCACAAGGACGTTCTTGACTACCTAGAGCCTGATTGGGTGTTTGACACCGACGATATGCAATGTTTTTTCCCGAACGCTCGCGCCGACAGCAAAAGTATTTCGTCAAGCGGTGCGAGCGTTCGGAGTGGCGAAAGTTTAGGCGTTATCACTATTTGAACCATGACCTCAACGACGCAGCACAATGCTTCGGTCTATATACCGAGTATGGAGATATAGTCGGTTTCTGCGCCGTCTTGCACCAGCCGAATAGATACTCGGCGAAAATAAAGCGTTGCTCAAGGATAGTCATCCTTCCGGACTATCAGGGTATAGGTCTTGGTACGCGGTTCCTAAACGTCGTGGCAGATTACTACGTCTCTCGCGGCTTCAGGTTCCATATCAAGACGAGCGCAAAGAATATGATATACGCGCTCAAAAAAGACGAGCGCTGGGCGTTGAGGTCATATAACACGACTATCCCGACCTCTAAGAAGTGCAAAATTGATTACAACAGAGTAAGCTTACGAACGAATTGCAAAACAGCTATGTTTACGAGAAAACCGACGGTAGTCTGATGTTCAACGTGTTTACCAAGCGCATCATTGGGTGGGCGAAGTCGGCTAGCTAGCCGACTGCTAAAATTGGGTCAAGCCGTTTACTAGGGGGGCATCGAGCGGTGCCTCCCATTTTTCTTTAGGGAGGGAAACTTGGCGAGA
>ERZ1034680.884-NODE-884-length-12853-cov-5.412486_pt1 | contig 12853 bp, 10 predicted proteins | sample MGYA00520639_ERZ1034680 | MGnify/ENA primary metagenome ERZ1034680 (study PRJEB33766, sample SAMN09781760) | gut metagenome | biome: gut microbiome | host: Homo sapiens | place: Madagascar | study: EMG produced TPA metagenomics assembly of the PRJNA485056 data set...
CTGCCTGGCCGCCGAGGCCATCCGCAAGGCTGACCCCGACGCCAAAATCGGCATAGCCCCCACCGGGCGCATCTGCACCCCGGCCACCGACAGCCCTGCCGATATCGCCGCTGCCCGCGCCGCCACCTTTGCCGTGGCGGACGGCGAATGGACCTTTACCTACACGATGGCGCTTGACCCGCTGTGCGGCCGCGGCTGGCCCAACGTCGCAGGCGGGCAGGTGCAGCGCGTGATCAACGCCATCCCGAAAGAGCAGCTCGACGCCCTGCCGCTGGGCAGGCTGGACTTTTTGGGCATGAACATTTATAACTCCATCGCGGTACGGGCCGGGGCGGACGGCAAACCGGAATTTTGCACCCGTCCCGCAGGCCACCCGCGCACGGCCATCGGCTGGCCCATCACGCCCGAGGCCATGGCGTGGGGGCCGCGCTTTCTCCACGAACGGTACGGCCTGCCGATCTTCATCACCGAGAACGGCCTGTCCTGCACCGACCGCGTCCATCTGGACGGCAAGGTGCATGACCCCGAGCGCATCGACTTCACCCACCGTTACCTGCTGGCCCTGCGCCAAGGCATTGACGCAGGTGCCGACGTGCGCGGCTACTTCCACTGGTCGCTGCTGGATAACTTTGAGTGGAGCGAGGGCTATAACGAGCGCTTTGGCCTGGTCTACGTAGACTACTCCACCGGCACCCGCACCCCCAAGGATAGCGCGGACTGGTATAAGCAAACCATCGACGCCAACGGCGGCAACTTATAATAAAAGAGGTGTCATGAGCAGAAATAGCAAACGGGGATTTACACTGGTAGAATTGATCGTGGTGTTGGTGATCCTGGCAATTTTGGCTTCTCTGTTGGTCCCGGCTTTGACGGGGTACATGGACAAAACAAAAAAGCAGGCGGTCATCAGCGAAGCACGGGATGTGTGGACGGCTGCGCAGGCTGCGCTGACAGAATGCTACGCCCTGTATCCGGAAAGCTTTAACGACAGCAGCAATTCCTGCAGATTTACCATTACCGTAAACGGCGTGACCTACAAAAATGTGGGCCGCATCACAAACGGCGCACTGCACGCGATACAGAAAAATCCGAACGATAAGACAGAGGCGGGCAGCTCCAGCCGGAGAGTGGCCGCCCAGGTGCTGAAGTATCTGGAGAGCGACGGCAAAAATCCGCGCTATACCTTTGGCAACGGCAGCCTGATCAGCAACGCTATCAAGCCGAGCGCCTACTTTAAAAGTAAGCCTAAGAAAACGGACGTTATCATCCAGATTTTCCATACAAAGGAGGGGCGGGTCGTAGCCATCAACTTTGCAAAGGATGGCTGTATGGCAACCATTGTGCCGGGCCAGGAAACGACCTGCGAGTATGACGGAGCCTGCATTGCCTCCAAGGGCTGAGATAAGAGAATAAAAACAGGCTCTCCTCATCACAAGGGGAGCCTTTGCTGTGCCTATTTATATTGTATAAATCAGAACAGGCCGGTGATCTTGCCGTTCACGTCCACGTCAATATCCATGGCGGCGGGGTGCTTGGGCAGGCCGGGCATCGTCATGATGCTGCCGCAGACGACGACCACAAAGCCCGCACCGGCGGAGAGCCGCACCTCGCGGACGTTGAGGGTGAAGCCCTCCGGTGCGCCGGTCAGCTTGGCGTTGTCGCTGAAGGAATACTGCGTCTTGGCAATGCAGACCGGCAGGCCGCCGTAGCCCAGGGCGGTCAGCTCGTCCAGTGTCTTTTTGGCGGCGGCACTGTAGCTGACACTGCCTGCACGGTAGATTTTCTTCGCTACAGCATCAATCTTGTCGGTGAGCGGCGCGTCCAGTTCATAGGTGTATTTTACCTGGGCGGTATCGTCCAGAATCGACAGCACGGTTTCGGCTAGGGCCTTGCCGCCCTCGCCGCCCTTGGCAAAAACCTCGCTCAAGGCACAGGGCACACCGGCCTTGGCGCAGACCTCATGGATAACGGCCATTTCCTCGTCCGTGTCGGTGGGAAAGGCGTTGATGGCCACACAGACCGGCACGCCGAAGCCCTGCAGATTCTCAATGTGGCGGGCCAGGTTCACACTGCCCTTGCGCACGGCCTCGGCGTTGGGTTTGCTCAGGTCGGGCTTGGCAACGCCGCCGTGGGATTTCAGCGCACGGACGGTAGCAACCAGCACCACAGCGGCGGGGTGCAGCCCGGCATAGCGGCACTTGATGTCGAGAAACTTCTCCGCGCCCAAATCTGCGCCGAATCCGGCCTCGGTGACAACATAGTCCGCCAGCTTTAGGCTCAGTCGGGTGGCAATGGCACTGTTGCAACCGTGGGCAATGTTGGCAAACGGGCCACCGTGGATGATGGCGGGGTTGTTTTCCAGCGTCTGGACAAGGTTGGGGTCAATGGCGTCCTTCAGCAGGGCGGTCATAGCGCCCGCTGCGCCGATTTGCCCGGCTGTGACCGGCTGGCCGTCATAGGTGTAGGCGCAGACAATGCGGGACAGGCGCTCCTTCAAATCCTGCAAATCGGTGGCAAGGCAGAAGATGGCCATGATCTCGCTGGCAACGGTAATATCAAAGCCGTCCTCGCGCGGGGTGCCGTTGACCTTGCCGCCCAGACCGTCCACAATGAACCGCAGCTGGCGGTCATTCATATCCATGCAGCGCTTCCAGGTGATGCGGCGGGGGTCGATGTTCAGCGGGTTGCCCTGCTGGATGGAGTTATCAATCATAGCCGCCAGCAGATTGTTGGCCGTGCCGATGGCGTGGATGTCGCCGGTAAAGTGCAGGTTGATATCCTCCATGGGCACGACCTGGGCATAGCCGCCGCCGGCCGCGCCGCCCTTGATGCCGAACACGGGGCCCAGGGACGGCTCACGCAGGCAGAGCATCGTTTTCTTGCCCAGCGCGTTCATGGCGTCCGCCAGACCCACGCTGGTGGTAGTTTTGCCCTCGCCCGCGGGGGTGGGGCTGATGGCGGTCATCAGAATCAGCTTGCCGTCCGGCTTGTCACTCTTGGCCAGCTTGTGGTTGATTTTTGCCTTGTAGTGGCCGTAGGGGATGACATCCTCACCCTGCAGGCCCAGCTGCGCCGCAATCTCGGTGATGGGCTTCATTTTGGCGGCCTGTGCAATTTCAATATCGCTCAGCATAACGATTCCTCCGTTTTGTAAAATAAAAAGGGCTGCACACACTAAACCTAAGTGTATGCAGCCCAGACGGTCGGCTTAAAGTGCAAGTGTTTTGCCGCATCCCCTGTGGTAAGCCCCACAAAATTCCGTCGGTCAGCGGCCCTGCATAGTGTTACTGTACCACACTACCAACAGGTTTGTCAAGGGCGACTTTTTATTGCAGCGGCAGCGTGACGGCACGGCTTTCGTCCGCATGGTATCCGCTGCCGAACAGATACCGGAACTCGCTGATTTTCGCCACCTGCGCGGGGTCTGCGGTGTAGTAGTCGATGCGGCAGCTGATGATGCCGGTGGTCGGGTCCACGGTGCTGCTGCGCATGGCATAGGAATTGGTGTTCGTGTCGATATATTCCTCGTCCTGCGGCGTCAGCTCACAGCTCTGTGCATAGCCGTAGGGTACCATCTGCCACGTCAGTGCCCGCCCCTGCACGGCAAAGTTCTGCAGGGTGTAGCCGCCCGCATCGCTGGTGGCAATTTTCACGCCCTGCTGCATTTCGTCCACGGTCACGGTGCGCTCCTCGTATTCGGACACACCGCTGTGGTACACGGGGGTAAAGGTGATGCTTTGGGCATTTTCGGCCGGCACGGTATAGGCAACAGCACCGCCGGACACGCCGTCGGGGGAGCTGGGCAGCAGTTCCCGCCCCGTATCGTCGGTCAGGATCATTCCGCCGTTGAAGATCACAGGGTTGTCCGCATCCTCACCCCGCAGTTTCTTTTCCTCGTCCTCGCTTACCACACCAAAGGGGTGCGTTTCGGCAAATTTTTCATCCGCCTCGGAATGTTTCACAAGGCTGCCGCTGCCGGTGCCGAAGCACAGGCTGTCCAGCGTGATGGGGTTATCGCCCAGCAGGGCATCGGTAATGCCGAAATCCAGCACTGTCGGCGCAACGCGGCGCGCCCCGGCGCGCACCTGCTCACCGTTCAGCTCCATTGTGTAGCTAAGCCCCGGTTCTCCCTCTGCAGCGTGGGAATCCAACAGACGCAGCATAACGGTGTCGCCCTGCGGCTCTTCCGGCAGCTGGTAGTGCAGCCACAGCCGGAAGGTATCGTCACCCTGGCGATAGAAATCGCTTTGCACCGTGTAAATTTCCTCGCCGCCGTTGATTTGCGCCGCCATCCACGGCGTATTGCTGCTGAGCTGATCCCATTCTGGGTAGATGCTGTCGGCATCCAGGAATTTCGACACCACATTCTCACCGCTTACGGTAAAGAAGCAATCCAGCGTGGCGGCGTCCATGGACACCGTGTCCAGCGTGTAGTTGACGCCGTCCAGCGTCTGCGTCTGGCCGATTTCGGTATTGTGGCCTTCCGTATCGGTCTGCTGCCCGCCGTACTCGCCGCGCGGGGCGTCCAGCACATTCTGCACCTGCGCCTGCGATTTGGCATCGATGAAAAACCCGATTTTTCCTTCGGCCAACTCCTTGATATACGGTGCTGCGGCAATTCCTGCCGAAAGCACACAGGTGGCAGCCACGGCAGCGGCCACGCACACGGGTACACGGCGGTGTTTTTTCAGCTTAGGCGGCGTGTAACTGCCCGCCTTCTCTATTTTTTTCATAGCCAAGTCATAGATGCGCTTTTCTTCCTGCTTGCTCAGCGGCACGGTTTTTGTAGGATACTGTTCCAACAGGGAATCAGCGGTTTTTGTATTGTTACGCATAAGTTGCAGCCCCCTCTTAATAGGTATTGCGCAGCGCGGCAAACTGTTTGCGCAGTTTTTCGCGCCCGCGGGAAAGTCGGACATTGACGGTATGTTCCTGCATATTCAGCCTGCGGCCGATTTCGCGGCAGGACTCCCTGTAATAATAGCGGCGGAAAAATATCTCCCTGTCCGGCTCCGGCAGTTCGGTCAGCAGTTGGGCAATCAGTTCTTCCGCCTCGGTGGAACGGCGCTCGGTCATCCAATCCTGCGCCAGTTCGTTGTTCAGCTCACATTCCTGTTGTCGGGGCCGCAGCGCCCGCCAACGGTCGATGGCCGCATTGCGCGCCGTCACACACAGCCAGGCGCGCAGTGGACGGTTTTGCTGCTTAAATTCGGCGGCGTGTTTCCATGCTGCCACCAGAACGTCAGCAGCGCACTCCTCGGCATCCTGCGGGTTGTTGGGCAGAATACGGCAAATGACGGTATGAATCAGCCCACCGTACTGTGTCAGCAAAAACTGCAACCCCGTTTCTGGCTCTGCCAGCAGGGCATCTATGATTTTGTTATCCTCCATAGCGTTGTGATTCTTCCTTTCTGATTCAAGGCCTTGTACCCACTAAACGGCCACGCGGCAGGAAATGTCACAAGGATTCCAAAAAAAGCTGCAGCCACCCGCAAAAACGGGTGGCTGCACAATTTTCATTTGTTTTGCAATGCCGGTATCAAACCTTGCCCTTGCCGCAGCCCCACTTTTTGAAGTAGCGGCCCATGCTGACAAGCTGCATCTTGAACTTGCCCGCATCGCGCATGGGGGCGCGGTGCCAGGCGTGGATGGCCGAAAACTGCGGCACCAGCCAGACAGTGCCCTTGCGCAGCACCTTCTGGGTCAGGTCGGCATCCTCGACATACATAAAATACGCGGGGTCAAAGCCGCCGATTTCCTTCAGCACATCTGTGCGCACGGCCATAAAGCTGCCGGTGCAGAACTCAATCCGGCGCGGAACCGTCAAATCCTCGTCCTGCATGGTGTAGTGGTCATCAGCCTTCTTGAATATACCGCCAAACTTCGGCGCCAGCTGGCGTGCCAGCAGCAGCCACGGCGTGGGTTTGCGGCGGGGCAGGTGCTGCAGGCGTCCGTCCGGGTAGCGCAGCTGCGGCGTGGCCATGGCAGCGCCCTTCTGGGCCAGCAGCCAGTCGGCTAAACCGTCCAGAATATCGCCGGTCAGCAGAATATCCGGGTTCAGGATAAAATGCACCTCGCTGTCCAGACGCTCCAGCACGGTGTTGTGCCCCTTGCCGAAGCCGACATTCTCCGCCAACTGCAGGACGGTCACGCGGGCATCGCCGAAATCCGTGGCGGCCAGCTTCTGGCCGCAGCCGTCAGGGCTGGCGTTATCCACCACGTACAGCGCAAAATCCGCCGCTGGGGTATAGTGCAGGATGCTGCGCACAGCGGCGCAGACCTCGTCATAATCACAGTACGCCACAATACAGGCGCTGAGCTTGGGCATAATTACTTCTCCAATGCTTCCAGATGGTTCAGGTCATAGGGGGTGTCCTGATACACGTAATAGTTCAGCCAGTTGGTATACAAAAGGTATCCGTGCGCACGCCAGCGGAACAGCGGGTCGCGGCTGGGGTCATCGTTGGGGTAGTAGTTGCAGGGAATGTTGATGGGCTTGCCGGCCTTCACGTCCCGCTTGTACTCTTTATCCAGCGTGTACTTGTCATATTCCGGGTGGCCGATGACAAAAATCTGCCGCCCGGATTCGGTGGAGAGCAGCATCGGCCCGGCAACATCGCTCTCGGCCAGAATCCGCAAATCGGGGCAGGCGTCAATCGCGGCCCGGTCCAGCCCGGCCCAGCGGCTGTGCGGGGCGTAGAACACCTCATCAAAGCCGCGCACCAGCGGGTTGGAGGGGCGGGTCACGCGGTGTTCAAACACGCCGAACATCTTCTTGTCCAGATGCACCTTGGGCACGCCGAAGTGGTAGTATAGCCCTGCCAGCGCACCCCAACACAGGTGGATAGTGGAGTAGACATTTTCCTTGGTGTAGTCCATGATGCGGCAGAGCTCGTCCCAGTAGTCCACATCCTCGTAATCCAGGTCCTCAATCGGCGCACCGGTGATAATCATACCGTCAAAACGCTCGTTCTTGATTTCGTCAAAGGTCTTGTAGAACGCCTTCATATGCTCGGGCGCGGTGTGGGTGGTGCTGTGGGTGGCCGTCTGCAAAAAGGCAACCTGTACCTGCAGCGGGCTGTTGGCCAGCAGGCGGGCCAGCTGAGTCTCGGTCACGATTTTGGTCGGCATCAGGTTTAAAATCAGGATGCGCAGCGGGCGGATGTGCTGGCTCATGGCGCGCTCCTGATGCATGACAAATACGTTTTCCTGCTGCAATTCGTCGTAGGCAGGCAGATTCTTGGGGATGATAAGCGGCATAGGGAAGAGCTCCTCACTATAGAATACTTCTATTATAAAGGCTCTTGGCGCAAAAAGCAACAAAAAAGCACTCCCGGCGCAAAACCGGGAGTGCAGAAACACGCAGCTTATTCGTACTTGACGTTGTCGATGAGGTTCTGCATCACATCGCTCTGCAGCACGTTCATCTTGACGTAGTTCTCGCCGTAGGCGGTCACATACTGGCTGGGGTCAGTGGTGCCGTAGTAGCGGCCAAAGTCAGCGTTCATCGTTTCGGTGTCGCACTTGAAGCCCATTTTCTCGGCCACGGCCTGCATCAGCAGGGCCTGCTGGGTGATGGACTTGATGCTGTCATTGGCGTCTGCCAGATAGGCGTCCACGCTGTCATAGCTGGTGCCCAGCGTGCCGGAGCTCAGCAGGGTGTCCATGGTGGTGCCGTACTTCTGGGCGTAGGTGTAGATGCGGTACAGCAGCACATCACGGTAGTAGTCCAGCGCGATCTGGGGCAGCTCATCGGTGTAGCTGACCTTGTCATGCAGGGCGGTGTAGACATCGCTGGCCTGATTGTCATAGAGCATCGTGGACTTGACGAAGGCCTTCAGCTCGTCAATGTTGTTCAGACTCATCGTCTTGCTCAGGTTCTCTTTGACCCAATCGTCAGTCAGCTCGGGGGTGACGGTCTCCTTGATGTAGTTCAGCGTCGTCTCAAAGACGGCCTCCTTGCCGTTGAGGTCCTCGTTGCCGTAATCCTCGGGGAAGGTAACGGTGACGTCAAAGGTTTCGCCGGGAGTGTGGCCGACAATCTGCTCCTCAAAATTGTCGATGTAGGTGCCGCTGCCCAGCTTCAGGTCAGCGCCGCCGCCGTTGGTGTTGCCGCCGTCAAAGGCCACGCCGTCAATGCGGCCCACATAGTCGATGTTGACGGTATCGCCATCCGCTGCAGCGCGGTCGGTGACCTGCTCATCGGTGGCAAAGCTGGACAGTACATTCGAGGTGATGTAATTGTCAATGTCCTCGTCGCTGACCTGACCCGAATCGGCGCTGATGGTGATGTCGGCGTAGTCATCGGGCAGATTGACGTAATCGGTGGCGGTCACGCCCTTCAGATAGCCGTTCTCGTCAAAGGCGTCCGAAAAGCTGAAATCGGCCAGATAGGCGTACTCGGCGTCAGCGGCGGATTCCTCGGTGGAAGCGCTCTCGGCGGTGGATTCAGCGGCGGACTCTGCGGTCTCTGCAGTGGAGGCGGCGCTCTCGTCAGCGCTCTTGCCGCAGGCGGCCAGAGCAGCGGTCATGCCGACAGCCAGACCAAGGGCCGTCAGGCGGTGAAGATAATTCAGTTTCATGGGTTTCTCCTGTTTCTTTAGAAATAAGGCAATATCACACAATTCTAAGTGCCGATGCAGCGCTTAAGCCGTAAGGCGCGAATTGTGCGGTGTTGTCATGATATACTTTCCTATTATACACGCTTTTTTGTAAAAGTAAAATGGAAATAGTGTGAAAAATGTGGTACAATGCAACTAAGGACTGCCGCGGCCTGTGCAAGCGGGCGCGCCGGGCCCTGCCAATACTGACAAAAAGGGGACTGCCCATCTATGGAAAAATCCAAAATTGACCGCATCAACGCGCTTGCCAAAAAGGCAAAATCCATCGGCCTGACCGAGCGCGAAACCGCTGAGCGTGACGCGCTGCGCAAGGAGTACCTTGCCGATATGCGCGCCTCCTTCAAGCAGCAGTTGGACGCCACCTACGTGCAGACCGCCGACGGCGCAAAGATACCCTATGCAGAGTATGCAAAACTGAACCGCAAGTAAGCGGAAACTTGTACAAAAAACCTCAAAAATCCTATAGAATTTCCTTGACGGCTATGCTATAATAAAACACGGCAGCGGATCCCGGAGATTCCGGAAAAGGCTGAAATGCCTATTTACTTACAAAAGAGGTAGAAACGTATGCTTACTTCCATTACCGGCATTAACTGGGGCGACGAGGGCAAGGGCCGCATGGTCGACCTGCTCAGCCAGGACTATGACATTGTTGCGCGCTATCAGGGCGGCGACAATGCAGGCCACACCGTCAAGAACGAGCGCGGCAAATTCGTCCTGAACCTGATCCCCTCCGGCATCCTGCGCCCGGACGTCGTCTGCGTCATGGGTGGCGGCATGGTCATTGACCCCGAGCACCTGGAAAAGGAAATCGCTTCGCTGACCGAAAAGGGTGTGGAAATCACCCCCAAGAACCTGAAAATTTCCGACCGCGCAACCATCACCATGCCGTTCCACGTTGCACAGGACGGTCTGGAGGAGGAGCGCCTGTCCAAGACCGGTGCCCAGTTTGGCTCCACCAAGCGCGGCATTGCCTACAGCTACGGCGATAAGTACATGAAGAAAACCCTGCGCATGGGCGACCTTGTCCATATGGATGCCGGCGTCAAGAAGCGTCTGGAGACCATCGTGGAGTCCAAGAACCTGACGATGGTGAACATCTACGGCCAGAAGCCTGTCAGCGTGGAGGAAATGTGGGCCTGGTGCGAGAAGTACTCCAAGCTGTTTGCTCCCTACATCTGCGATGTGGGCGATTATCTGGACAAGGCAGACCGCGAGGGCAAGAAGATTATGTTCGAGGCCCAGCTGGGCGCTCTGCGCGACATTGACTTCGGCATCTATCCCTACACCTCCTCCTCCAACACGGTGTCTGCCTATGCGCCCATCGGTGCCGGCATCCCGGGCCATAAGCTGAACCTCTCCATCGGCATTATGAAGGCGTACTCTTCCTGTGTCGGTGAGGGCCCCTTCACCACCGAGCTGGCCATGACCGAGGCCGAGAAGGATGTGCTGCGTGAGCATGGCCATGAGTACGGCGCAGCCACCGGCCGTCCCCGCCGCGTCGGCCCGTTCGACGCTGTGGCAAGCCGCTACGGCGTGCAGTGCCAGGGCTGCGATGAGCTGGCTTTGACCCTGCTGGATGTCCTTGACTATATGGAAGAAGTGCCCATCGTCACTGCCTACAAGCTGACCGATGGCACCACGACCACCCGCTTCCCGATGGGCAAGACGCTGGACGATGCCCAGCCTGTTGTCGAGAAGGTTCCCGGCTGGCACTGCGACATCACCGGCGTGCGCAAGTTTGAGGATCTGCCCCAGGCGGCCCAGAACTACGTCAAGCGTCTGGAGGAGCTGGTCGGCTGCAAGATTAAGTACATCTCTGTCGGCCCCGAGCGCGATGCCTGCATCGTCCGTGACTGACAGGCAACGGACCTGAAATAAACCTGATCCAAAAGGCAGACCCTTACCCGGTCTGCCTTTTTCTGAAAAAAGGGGGCATTTTCTCTGATTGATTTTCTGATACGGTGCTTTGTAAAAAACCATGAAAACACCGCCGACCGCGCAGTCCGCACAGCCTACGGCAACCTTGCCTGCATCGTCAGCGTGGTCTGCAATATGCTGCTGGCAGGCGGTAAAATCGCCGTCGGCGTGCTGACCGGCAGCGTGGCCATCACGGCAGACGGTATGAACAACCTCTCGGACGCAAGCTCCAACATTGTCAGTCTGGTGGGCTTCAAGCTGGGCGCACGCCCGGCGGACTCCGAGCACCCCTACGGCCATGCGCGGTATGAGTATCTGGCTGGGCTGGCGGTCTCGGTGATGATTCTCGTCATCGGCGTGGAGCTGCTGAAGGAGAGCCTTGCCAAAACGCTGCATCCCACGGCCGTGAGCTTCAGCTGGATTATGGTGGTGGTACTGGTCGCTTCCATCCTCGTCAAGCTCTGGATGAGCGCCCTCAACCGTAAAATCGGCACGGCCATCGAGTCCGAGACCCTGCTGGCCACGGCAGCAGATGCCCGCAACGATGTGATTACCACCGTTGCGGTGTTGGCGGCCACAATTCTGACCAAGCTCACCGGCTTTGCCCGCCTTGACGGCCTGATGGGTCTCGGTGTGGCAGCCTTCATCCTCTACAGCGGCGCCATGCTCGTCCGGGATACCATCGACCCGCTGCTGGGTGCAGCGCCTGACCCCGAGCTGGTCGAGCACATTGAGAAAAAGGCACTGAGCTACCCCGGTGTGCTGGGTGTTCACGACCTGATGATTCACGATTACGGTCCCGGCAGCCGTCTGGTCAGCTTCCATCTGGAAATGGACGCCAAGGACGATGTGATGCACAGCCATGATGTGATTGACCGCATTGAGCGCGACCTGCTGGTGGAGGACGGCCTGATTGCCACGATTCACTTTGACCCGATTGTGACCGGCGACCCCCACGCGGATGAGCTCAAGGAGTTTTTGCAGAACGAGGTGCAGGAGCTGGAACCGCTGGCCAATATCCATGACCTGCGCATTGCGCCCGGCCCTACGCATACGAACGTGATTTTTGACTGCGCCGTCCCGGCGGAATATATGACCGACAAGCAGCACCGCGGTGTCAAGCTCGTCAACGCCCTGCGCAACTCTGTGCAGGCAAAATGGCCGGACCATTTCTGCGTCATAAAGCTGGAGCCCGACTACGCCCCGGCACACCACAAGGATAAATAAAACAGGGAGGACCCACAATGGATTACAACAAAGCAGCACTGGAGCTCCACAGCAAATTCCCCGGCAAGATTGCCGTGCAGAGCCTCTGCGAATGTAAGGACCGCGACGCACTCTCCACCGCCTACACCCCCGGTGTGGCCGAGCCCTGCCGCAAAATCAAGGCGAACCCGGAGGATGTCTATACCTACACGATGAAGGGCCGCACGGTGGCCGTTGTCACCAACGGCACGGCGGTGCTGGGTCTGGGCAACATCGGCCCCGAGGCCGGCCTGCCGGTTATGGAGGGCAAATGCGTCCTCTTTAAGGAGTTCGGCGGCGTGGACGCGTTCCCCATCTGCCTGAACGCCAAGACCAAGGAGGAGGTCATCGCCGCAGTCAAGGCGATTGCCCCGACCTTTGGCGGAATCAATCTGGAGGACATCCGCAGCCCCGAATGCTTTGAAATTGAAGCCGAGCTAGAGCGTGAGCTGGATATCCCGGTTTTCCACGATGACCAGCACGGCACGGCCATCATCGTGCTGGCGGGCGTGCTGAACGCCCTCAAGGTGGTCGGCAAGCGCATTGAGGATGTGAAAATTGTCCAGAACGGCCCCGGCGCTGCCGGTACGGCCATCATCCATATGCTGCAGGTGGCGGGTGCCAAGCATATCATCGCCGTGGATGAGCACGGTATTCTGGTTCCGGGCCGCCCCGCCGGTCTGGAAGGCCATAAGGGCAAACTGGCCGAGGAGACGAACCCCGAGAAGCTCTCCGGCGGTCTGGCCGAGGCCATCAAGGGCGCGGACATCTTCATTGGCACCTCCATTGCGGGCGCATTGACGCCGGAACTGGCCGCCACCATGGCCAAGGATGCCATCGTCTTTGCCATGGCCAACCCTACGCCGGAAATTATGCCGGACCTTGCCAAGCAGGCGGGCGTCCGCGTGATTGGCACCGGCCGTTCGGACTTCCCGAATCAGGTCAACAATGTGCTGGCCTTCCCCGGCATCTTCAAGGGCGCGCTGTCTGTCCGTGCGCGGGACATCAACCCCGCCATGAAGATGGCCGCCGCACAGGCCATTGCGGGCCTTATCCCGGAGGAGGAG
>ERZ1034680.885-NODE-885-length-12849-cov-10.594497_pt1 | contig 12849 bp, 9 predicted proteins | sample MGYA00520639_ERZ1034680 | MGnify/ENA primary metagenome ERZ1034680 (study PRJEB33766, sample SAMN09781760) | gut metagenome | biome: gut microbiome | host: Homo sapiens | place: Madagascar | study: EMG produced TPA metagenomics assembly of the PRJNA485056 data set...
CGTGGGGTTAGTGTGGCGCATATTTACCCAGGGCGTTGCCCTGGGCTATGTGCTTCTGCCCCTTCAGGGCGTACTGCTTGCGAGTTTTGCCCCCTGAAGGCAACCTAACTTCTGTGTAGATCTGTGAAATCTGTGGGAGGATCACTGTTTGCTTGGTTGGTGCACTTCTTGCTCTGGCAAGCGGCAAAGCCGAGCGGAGACAAGTGCACCCCCTGAAATTAGCAGCTTCTGTGTAGATCTGTGCAATCTGTGGGAGGTCATCCCCAACAGCAGCTTCTGTGAATTCTGTGCAATCTGTGGGAGGGCATCCCAAGCAAGCAGAAGCAATCCGTGGGAGCCTCTTCGCAGCCACTGTTTCTCGCCCCATTACAAACATTGCGTGTTATTCCGTGCGGCGCACGGCGCGTGGGCTGACAGGTGCAGGGATGGAGCAGACAGGAACAGGGGGAGAATATAGTGCACTATTGCACTGAAAACGCTGCAATAGGAGCTGAAAGTGTTATAATACCCCCCCCGAACGTACAAAATTGTTTAATATATGTTAATTAGGAGCACGGAATAATTCGCTGTATTGAAAATCTTCTTAATTTTGCATCTTAATAGAGAACTTTTTGGGGCGAAAACCCATTCAGCCCTCTGCTTATGACACAATAAAGACATAGATTTGAACTTTAGCTTACAAACTCAAGACAAACTGAAGGCAAACCGACACAAATTGCTAATGCTTAGGCGGAGCCAAGAATCGGCTCTCGACTGGCAACAACAAAATAAATGAAACAAAAATAGATTAAATAACTAAATTTTACCAAAATGAAAAAGATTACCAAATTTTTGGATTCTGTGATGGGAGGCATCAAGCGCACTTGCATCGCAAAGGCACTCGCTGTCTTTGCCGTGGCTTCCATCGCAATCAATGCGAATGCCCAGAGCATTGATTTGGCTAACATCGAGGGTGTTGACGGTCTTGTGGGTAAGACGCTTGCAGAACTTAAGGCGAATAAAGTGGCTTCTACCGCCAACTTTCCAACCGACAAAAGCAAGATTTTCTTCCTTTACAATGTGAAGTCGGGCAAGTTCCTTAATGCCGGTAGCTATTGGGGCACGCATGTGGCTATTGCTGACTATGGCAAGCAAATATGTGTCGCTTCAAGCAGTTGGTCTAGTAATGCATTGAATCTCCGTATGGATGTAGAGACTGGTCAGGGTCATTATGTTCAGTGGATGGGTGGAACTGATGCTACTGACCCCGATAATGGCGTGTATGTTGATAGAGGTGTTAATGAGGGCTATGGCTGGCTATTTGAAGTGGCTGACGCTACAAACAACACCTATAAACTTTATACTTATCCTGGCAATAAAATTTTAAATGGTAAGTATTACCTTTGCTCTAACAAGGGTCAGACGGATGTGCTCAAAAGTTGTGAGGCATATTCGGCGTCTGATATTACTACCAATATGTTGGATGGCTATGACGAGTGGCGCTTCTATTCTTATGATCAGATCTATCAGTTGCAGAAAGAAAATGCCGACAATATGAAGAAGTCGCTCGAACTTTCGTTCAAGCTGAAGGCTCCTGGATTTGAGCGTGGTAACAAGGAAATCACAAATTGGAAGACATATTCGTTCAAGGATGACGCTTCGAGCTTGTGGCGCTTTGGTTTGCAGCACATGTATTTCAAGACTCCAACGACTCACGAAAATGAGGAGTATGACGTGAATACATTCAAATCAAACACATCATTTGAATATAAATTTGGCGACGTAACATATAAGGCTGATGACCCTACTACTAATCCTACCAATAGTAAGGGCTACCGCCGCGACCTCGCAAAATATACCTGCGCAAGCGCAACACAGGTGGCTGGTATGATTTATCAGGATGTAGAGGTAACTCTGCCTGGTACATACGTTATAGAGTGCAAGGGCTACTCAACAACTAAAAAGGCTATGCTCTTTGCTGGTGTGTTAGATCCCAATAGCAAATCTAATACGATGTATAGCAAACACCTGTATAAGACCGAGCTCAATCAGGTGAGCAGTATGACTACTGATGAGCAGACAGCTCTGCACATCAGCGAGAATAATATGGACTATGCAGGCAAGGCTTTCTTGGGTTCTAACCAATACATCAACCAGGTGTCTATTGTTGTACCGCAGGATGTGTTTACAGATAACCCTGGCAAAACAATTAAAATCCGCTTGGGCGTGATGATTGGCACCTATGAGAATACAGAGACTCCGACTGCTGACGAGTGGACTGTATTCGACGACTTCCGCCTGCTTTATGCAAGCAAGACGATAGACTCTGACTTGATTCTCGATCAGGATCGAGACAATTTGAATTACCTTGTAAACAGCAACAACCTCTTCAAGAACAAGACTCTGCACCTCAACAAGAAGTTCGTGCTGAACAAGTGGAACACATTCGTACTTCCTGTGAACCTTACAAGAGCTCAGGTTTGGAATGCTTTCGGTGGTACAACACGTCTCGCTAAGCTCTCTAATCTCACAGGGACAGCTATCGAGTTCGAATCTGTTGACTTGACAAAACTGACAGACGAGGAGCCTGCTATCGTGGCTTTTCAGCCGTACATTATCTTCCCTGGAAAGGACGCAGACGTGACTCCAAAATACACAGGAAAAGTTACTGTCAACAACAAACTTGAAGAGGTGACAATCGCTGCCAACCACTACGTTATTCCAAAGGTCACTATTCCTACTAAGAAAGATGGTGACAAAGAAGTTAGCGACTGGTCGTATATGAGTAATGATCACTGGACAACAAGCAAGATAAGCACCGACAAAAATATGATGGCTCTCGGCACATTAGCTCGTACTTTCGGTGAAGCTACACAGAAAGATGACGGTACATGGAATATTACCAACAAGGACAAGATCATTGATGGTCGCGAAGACCTCAAGAACTGCTACTTCTTCGACAATGGCAAGATGTACCTCTCTAAGGACCGTCCACGCGGCTTGCGTGGCTTCAGCTGCTGGTTCAAGCCGACTAACAACAACAACGCACCGAGCGTTAAGATCACTCTCGACGGCGTAACACAGTCGGGCACAACTGGCATCGAGGATATCCTCGCCGACTACGAGCAGCCAGTAAGCCGCTTCGCTAACGGCATCTACAACATGAACGGTCAGCTCGTTAAGCAGGGCAACAGCACAGCCGGTCTGCCAAGCGGTCTGTACATCGTGAACGGCAAGAAGTGCATCGTGAGATAATAAACTGAAAGTATCATTTCAAAACAAACTGTAACAATGAAACGTACATATATAAAGCCGGCTCTGGAGATCGTCGACATCGAGACAACTGAGACCTGCTTCAAGGCAGAATCATGGCACGTAGACGGTCCGGGCAGACCAAGCTCTGACCAGGGCTACGTCGAAGAGGATAAGGGTAAAGATAAATATGGTAAGGACGAATACGATCCGTGGGATTCAACGAATTGGTAATCTGTGAAGTTTCGTGTGTTATGCTGAGGCTGCATCGCCTCGCATAACCGAAACTTCTATATGCGCAGCCCAACAACTGTTCAACAGCAGTTGTTGGGCTGTTTCGCGTTTTAGTAGCGGAGGTATCCTTGCCTCCGCCGCAAGCAAAGTGCCTCCCACAGATTGTTTGGGTGCGAAGATTCTCCCACAGATTTCACAGATCTACACAGATTGTTTGGGCGCGAAGATTCTCCCACAGAATCCACAGAATTCACAGAAACTCTTGCTGGGGATATTCTCCCACAGATTTCACGGAATTCACAGAAACTCTTGCTGGGGATATTCTCCCACAGATTTCACAGATCTGCACAGATTGTTTGGGTGCGAAGATTCTCCCACAGATTTCACGGATTTACACAGATTGTTTGGGTGCCTTCAAGGGGGTGCACTTGAGACAAGTGCACCCCCTGAAGTTAGCAGCTTCTGTGTAAATCTGTGCAATCTGTGGGAGGCACTTTGCTTGCTGCGGAGGCCGGAGACCTCCGCTACTATCTTCCGCAGTCTAACCATCTGTGTAAATCTGTGAAATCTGTGGGAGGACCATTCAGCAAGAGTTTCTGTGAAATCTGTGAAATCTGTGGGAGGACCACTGTTTGCTTGGTTGGTGCACTTGAGACAAGTGCACCCCCTGAAGTTAGCAGCTTCTGTGTCAATCTGTGCAATCTGTGGGAGGCTCCACTCAGCAAGAGCTTCTGTGAATTCTGCGTATTCTGTGGGAGAACATCCTCAGCAAGAAGTTCTGTGCAGATCCGTGCAATCTGTGGGAGGCTCCACCCAGGCAGAGTGAAATCTGTGGGAGAATTGTCGCAAAAGTTGTCTGATTACGAAAAAAAACGTAACTTTGCATTAATCGCAAGACGATGAACCAATAAACAAACAAATAATTTTTAAACAACTTAATCATCATCATCCTATGGAGAAAACATTGATTTTGCTGAAACCGTGTACAGTACAGCGCCGACTCATCGGCGAAGTGATTAACCGCATAGAGCGCAAGGGCCTGCGCATCGTGGGTCTGAAGATGATGCAGCTCGACGACGCCATCCTCAACGAACACTACGCTCACCTCACAGAGCGCCCGTTCTTCCCGTGGCTCGTAGCCTCGATGAAGTCGGCACCCGTGGTGGCTATGTGCGTGGAGGGCAACAGCGCCGTGTCAGTGGTGCGCAACATCGTGGGCGCTACGAACGGACGCAAGGCAGCCCCGGGCACCATCCGCGGCGACTACTCGATGAGCGGTCAGGAGAACATCATACACGCTTCCGACTCGGTAGAGACGGCAGAGGTGGAGATGAAACGCTTCTTCCGCGAGGGCGAAATATTCGAATACCCCGACCCGCTGCACGACTACATGTACGCGCCCGACGGAGACTAAATGAATTTTGAATTTTGAATTGTCGGCTTCGCCGATGAGGAGTTGTTCAATTTTGAATTGGAATTATAACAAAACATATATAGAATATAGAAATGGTAACAATTAACAACTATGACGAGTTTGCCGCATATCTCGGCAAGAACCTCGGTGTGTCTGACTATGTAGAGCTCTCGCAGGAGCGCATCAATCTGTTCGCTGACGCTACGCTCGACCACCAGTGGATTCACGTGGACACGGAGCGCGCCGCCGTGGAGAGTCCGTACAAGACAACCATCGCACACGGATACCTCACGCTGTCGATGCTGCCGTATCTCTGGGAGCAGGTCATCAAGGTGAACAACGTGAAGATGCTCGTGAACTACGGCATGGACAAGATGAAGTTCGGTCAGCCGGTGAAGTCGGGTGAGTCGGTGCGCCTCGTTGCCGACCTCTACGCCATCGAGAACCTGCGCGGCATCGCAAAGGTGCAGATCAAGTTCGCTATCGAGATCAAGGACTCGCCGAAGAAGGCGCTCACCGGCATAGCCACCTTCCTTTACTACTTCGAATAACCCGCTCGTAGCGGAGGTATCCCTGCCTCCGCAACAGCTCCTTTCAAGGGTCTCCCACAGAATACGCGGAATTCGCAGAACCTTCTGCTGGGGGATATTCTCCCACAGATTTCACGGATCTACACAGATGGTTTGGGTGTCTTCAAGGGGGTGCACTTGTCTCAAGTGCACCAACCGAGCAAGAACGGATTCCTGCTTGTGAAATTTTACAACGGATTAAACGGATTAAACGGATTCGTTGGGTGCGTAATATCAACAACGGATTAAACGGATTAAACGGATTCATTGGGTGCGTTATGGGCTGCGTTAATTTAACAACGGATTAAACGGATTCGTTGGGTGCGTTATGGGCTGCGTTAAGTTAACAACGGATTAAGCGGATTAAACGGATTCGTTGGCTGCGCCATCCGTAGCGGAGGTATCCGGCCTCCGCAGCAACCTGTAGTACCAATCATTACAGTCTGATTTGGTGCTGCGGAGGCCGGAGACCTCCGCTACGGTTAATGACAATCCGATTAATCCGTTAAATCCGTTGTTAAAAAATGTGGCAGCAGTAATCCGTTAAATCCGTTGTTAAAAAAAGTAGCAGCAGGAATCCGTTTAATCCGATAAATCCGTTGTTAAAAAAGTGGTAGCAGTAAATCCGTTAAATCCGTTAAATCCGTTGTTAAAAAAAATAGCAGCGATAAATCCGGTTAATCCGTTCTTGCTTGGTTGGTGCACTTCTTGGTTGGTGCACTTCTGGCTATGTTGGTGCACTTGAGACAAGTGCACCCCCTGGAAATAGTATCCGTTAAATCCGTTGTTAAAATTCCCAAGCAGCAGGAATCCGTTTAATCCGATAAATCCGTTGTTAAAAAAAGTATCAGCAGTGAAATCCGCGGGAGAATAAAAAGAATAATGATATGACGACATTACAGCAGCAGCGAATGCTTCTCGAGATAGAATACAACCACGAGAAGGAGGAGTTCAGAAAGCAGACCGAGACGATGGGCGTGGAGCGCAAGATAAGGCGCGGCGACGCCTGGTTTCCCGTGACCATCGGCAACTGCTACTACAACTCGCTCAACCAGGCGGTGGTGGAGGTGACGCGCACCAAGGACTCGGACATAGAGCACAACTTCGAGCCGGGACGACCCGTCTGCTTCTTCACCGTGCGACGCGACGAGAAGACACACCGTGAACGCATACAGTATATGTCGTTCACAGCCACCGTGAGCTACGCCGACCACGACCGCATCGTCGTGGCGCTGCCCAACAGCGGGCGCATCGCCGACCTGCAGCGCTCGGAAGCCATCGGACTGCAGCTCTTCTTCGACGAGACAAGCTACCGCCTCATGTTCGACGCCCTCGACCGCGTGATAAGCGCCAAGATGGGGCGCCTCGCCGCCCTGCGCGACATCTTCTACACCAACGCGCCGGCACAGAAGCTCACCTTCGAACCCATGCGTCTGCCCTGGCTCAACGCCTCGCAGGAGCAAGCCGTGAACGAGGTGCTGCGCGCCAAGGACGTAGCCGTGGTGCACGGACCGCCGGGAACCGGCAAGACCACAACACTCGTGGAAGCCATCTACGAGACGCTGCGCAGAGAGAGTCAGGTGATGGTATGCGCGCAGAGCAACATGGCTGTCGACTGGATAGCGGAGAAGCTCGTAGACCGCGGCGTGAACGTGCTGCGCATAGGCAACCCCACACGCGTGAACGACAAGATGCTCTCGTTCAGCTACGAACGGCGCTTCGAGGCGCACCCCGACTATCCGCAGCTCTGGAGCATACGCAAAGCCATCAGAGAACTGCGCGGCGAGCGACGCCGGTCGGACGCATGGCACCAGAAGATGGACCGCCTGAAGAGTCGCGCCACGGAGATAGAGCTGCGCATACGCGCCTCGCTGTTCGGCGAAGCGCGCGTCGTGGCATGCACGCTCACCGGTGCCGCCAACCGCGTGTTGGAAGGCGAGAAGTTCTCCACGCTCTTCATCGACGAGGCGGCACAGGCGCTCGAAGCAGCCTGCTGGATAGCCATACGCCGCGCCGGACGCGTCATCTTCGCCGGCGACCACTGCCAGTTGCCCCCAACCGTGAAGAGCATCATGGCACTGAAAGGCGGACTCGGCACCACGCTCATGGAACGCATCGTGAAGGCGAAGCCCGACGTGGTGACGCTGCTGAAGGTGCAGTATCGCATGAACGAGCAGATAATGCGCTTCTCGAGCGACTGGTTCTACGGCGGCGAGGTGCAGACCGCGCCCGGCATAGAGCACCGCAGCATACTCGACTACGACCGCCCGATGATGTGGGTAGACACGTCGGAGGCAGACGGCAAGGAGGAGTTCGTGGGCGAGAACTTCGGACGCATCAACCGCACCGAGGCAGAGCTGACGCTGCAGACCCTGCAGCAATACTTCGAGAAGGTGGGCAAGCAGCGCATCCTCGACGAGCACATCGACGTGGGCATCATATCGCCATACCGCGCACAGGTGCAGCTGCTCGGCAAGATGATACGCCAGAGCGAGTTCTTCAGACCCTACCGCCGCGCCATCAGCGTGAACACCGTCGACGGATTCCAGGGACAGGAGCGCGACATCATCATCATCTCGCTCGTGCGCAACAACGACGGAGGCGAGATAGGCTTCCTGCGCGACCTCAGACGCATGAACGTAGCCATGACGCGCGCAAGAATGAAGCTCATCATACTCGGTTCGGCAGCCACAATGACCGTTCACCCGTTCTACAAGAAGCTGTACGAGTGGGCAACTAATAATAAAACATAAAAGAAAGGTGTTTTATTTCTTATATTAAAAAAAAATCAATAAATTTGCGAGCCTATATTGTGCAATATATTATAAGGTGTTAAAGTTTCGCAGGACAGCCTCCTGCGAAACCCGCATGTTGCTCCTATAGTTCAATGGATAGAACGGAGGTTTCCTAAACCTTTGATCCGGGTTCGATTCCCGGTGGGAGTACAACTAATTCAACAACATTCAGAATCACTAATTTTATGAAGAAAGCGATGACACTGATGCTTCTGATGCTCGTTGCAATGTTCTGCAACGCACAGATGCAAGACCCCGTGAAGTTCACAGCGCAACTCAAGACGGGCAGCACCGCAGAGGGCGAGATTGTCTTCAGCGGAAAGATTCAGAAGGGATGGCATGTCTATTCCACCAATCTCGGCAGCGACGGCCCCATCGAGGCGTCGTTCCATGTAGACAAGAAAGACGGCGTAGAGCTGGTAGGCAAGCTCACACCGCGCGGCAGGGAGATATCGGAGATGGACCCGATGTTCGGCATGAAGCTGCGCTACTTCGAGCACTCTGTACAGTTCGTGCAGAAGGTGAAGTTCACCAAGCCCAATTACGCCATAAAGTGCTACCTCGAGTTCGGTGCGTGCAACGAAGAGATGTGCATGCCGCCCACACAGGTGGATCTGCACAAGCAGGGCAAGTCGCCAGCCGTAGACGGCGAGGCAGCTAAGGAAGAGGAGGCAACGGAAGAGGCAGCCGCTATCGCCGACACAGCAGCCGTGGCAGCCACAGACAGCGCAGCCGCAGCAGCCCCCGCAGCACTCGACAAAGCAGAGGTGAAGAAGCTCTGGACACCGGTTATCGACCAGCTCAACGACTACGACCAGCCGGTGAGCAACTCGCTCTTCTACATATTCCTCGCAGGTATCGTGGGCGGACTCGTTGCGCTCTTCACACCGTGCGTATGGCCTATCATCCCGATGACCGTGAGCTTCTTCCTGAAGCGCAACAAGAGTCGCAAGAAGGCTATCCGCGAGGCTGTCATCTACGGCGTGTCTATCGTAGTGATCTACGTGGCGCTCGGACTCGTAGTGTCGATGCTCTTCGGCGCGAGTGCGCTCAACGCGCTCTCTACCAACGCCATCTTCAACATAGCGTTCTGCCTGATGCTCGTAGTGTTCGCCGCTTCGTTCTTCGGAGCGTTCGAGATTACGCTGCCGTCGTCGTGGAGCAACAAGATGGACCAGAAGTCGGAGGAGACAAGCGGTCTGCTCAGCATCTTCCTCATGGCGTTCACACTCTCGCTCGTGAGCTTCTCTTGCACCGGTCCTATCATCGGCTTCCTGCTCGTGGCAGTAGCCTCTGAGGGCAGCATCGTGGCTCCGACAATCGGTATGCTCGGCTTCGCCATCGCTCTGGCTGTGCCGTTCGCATTGTTCGCCATGTTCCCCACACTGCTCAAGTCGGCACCTAAGTCGGGTGGCTGGATGAACGTGCTGAAGGTGACGCTCGGCTTCGTGGAGCTGGCGTTCGCACTGAAGTTCCTCTCTGTAGCCGACCTCGCATACGGCTGGCACATCCTCGACCGCGAGACATTCCTCGCTCTCTGGATAGCGCTCTTCTCACTGCTCGGTCTCTACCTGCTCGGACTCTTCAACTTCCCGCACGACGACGAGGGACGCCGCACAAACGTGCCGCAGTTCTTCCTCGCACTGGCTTCGCTCGCATTCGCATTCTATATGATTCCTGGCTTGTGGGGCGCTCCGCTGAAGGCAGTCTCTGCGTTCGCACCGCCAATGAACACACAGGACTTCAACCTCTATAAGAACGAGGTGCACCCGCGCTTCACCGACTACGAGGCTGGTATGGCTGCCGCACGTCTGGAGGGCAAGCCGGTAATGGTAGACTTCACCGGTTTCGGCTGCGTGAACTGCCGCAAGATGGAGGCTGCTGTATGGACAGACGCCAAGGTGGCTGACCTGCTCAACCAGAAGTATGTGCTCATCTCGCTCTTCGTGGACGACAAGACTCCGCTGCCTGAGCAGATGGAGGTGACGGACACCGACGGAACGAAGCGCACGCTGCGCACCGTGGGCGACAAGTGGAGCTACCTGCAGCGCTACAAGTTCGGTTCTAACACTCAGCCGATGTACATCCTCGTAGACAACGAGGGCATGCCGCTCACCGGCAGCCGCTCGTACGACGAGAACATCTCTGAGTACATGGACTTCCTCAACGCAGGTTTGGAAGCATACGCTAAGCGATAAATACTATAAAGGGGGTGCACTTTTTCAAGTGCACCCCTTTTTTGTGCACTCCCCTGGAAATATAGTAGCGGAGGTATCCTTGCCTCCGCAGCAGCAAAGTGCCTTCCACAGAATACGCAGAATTCACAGAATCGTCTGCTGGGGATGGTCTCCCACAGATTTCACAGATTTACACAGATGGTTAGGGTGCGTAGATAGTAGCGGAGGTATCCTTGCCTCCGCAGCAGCAAAGTGACTCCCACAGAATACGCAGAATTCACAGAACCGTCTGCAGGGGATGGTCTCCCACAGATTTCACAGATCGACACAGATGGTTAGGGTGCGTAGATCCTCCCACAGAATTCACAGAATTCACAGAACCTGCTAATTTCAGGGGGTGCACTTGTCTCAAGTGCACCAACCAAGCAAACAGTGGTCCTCCCACAGATTTCACAGATCTACACAGAAGCTGCTAATTTTAGGTTGGTGCACTTCTTACTCGGTTGGTGCACTTCTTACTCGGTTGGTGCACTTGAGACAAGTGCACCCCCTTGAAGGCACCCAAACAATCTGTGTAGATCTGTGAAATCTGTGGGAGAACATTCTCAGCAAGAAGTTCTGTGAATTCTGTGCAATCTGTGGGAGAATATACGCAGTCTAACAATCCGTGTCGTCAGTGACATCTGTGGGAGGATAAAAGAAAAGGCTGGAAGATAGGCTGGAAGATATTACACTTCCGACACCTATCTTCCAGCCCTTTTTGTGCTCATACCGTGACGGTTACAGCAATCCTGGTAGATATGGAGGATTTTTTCGCGTACTTATTTACTTGTCAGTAACCTCTACGATGGGGTTGCCGGTGCAAGCGTCGGGCATCTGGATGTGCAGCAGCGAGCAGACAGTAGGCGCTGTATCGTCCATGTGAGTCTGGCGGTTGGTGTGACCAGGCTTGATGTTCCAGCCCATGAAGACGAGTGGGATGTGAGTGTCAGCCGGAGTCCATGTGCCGTGCGACGAACCATAGAAGTCCTTGCCCACCGGCCACTCGAAGTAGTTGATGCGCGGCATGAGGATGATGTCGCCCGAGCGACCACGATAGTAGCCGTTGACAACACGCTCGCGAACCCACTGCGGAGCAGAAGCGTAAGCCGCCTTCTCGTAGTCGATGACCCACTGCAGGTCGGTGTCAGCCTTCAGGATGCGGATAGCAGCCGCCTTCACCTTCTCAAGGCAGAGCTTGTTCTGCGCCAGCAAGTCGTGGTCGAGGTAGAGACTCTCGCCGATGATATCCTTGGCGTACTTGATGTCGAGTCCGAACTCAGCCTTCAGCTTCTCGTTGAGGTCGCGCATCTTTGCGCCCATGTCGCAACCGCCACCAGGCAGCTTGTGCTCCTTCAGCGTGTTCGGGTTGTGGCTGCCGCCGTGGTCGGCAGTGAGGAACAACAGATAGTTGCCCTTGCCCACCTGAGCGTCGAGCGCCTCAAAGAACTTCTTCATGTCGCGGTCGAGCGTGAGGAACACCTCCTCGTTCTCCTTGCCAGGCGAGAACCATGTGCCCGTCTTGTGGCTTATGGCGTCGGTAGACGAGATACTGATGCAGAGCATGTCGGGCGTTTCGCCCTTGCCCAGCTGCTCGTTCTTCAGTGCAGCCTCCGCCATGTTGAACGTGAGCGTAACGCCGTCGGAGCCCGACTTCGGGTCGTAGCCCTTCTTCATGCCAGAAGAGCGGTTGAACTTCTTCACCCAGTCGGGCAGAGCGTCCATGTAGTAAGAACTGGTGATGAAGCCAGCCACCGACTTGTCGTACCAGTAGGCAGCGTTGGCAGCGTGTCCGGCAGGAAGGATGGAAGCGCGGTCCTTCAGCGCGATGCCGATAACCTTAGAGCGGAAGTCGGTAGCGCAGCGCAGCATATCGCCGATGGTAGTGCCGAGCATGTTCTTCGGCGACATGCAGCCAGCCTTGGAGTCGGTGCCCACGCCCTTTGCGTCAGGGTCGTCGGTGCAGTAGACACGCTTGCCGTCGAGATAGAAGTCGTTGCCTGGGATGCCGTTGGCAGCAGGCACGGCGCCGGTGTAGATAGAGGAGTGTCCTACGCCGGTGATGGTAGGCACATAGTTGAGCATCTGGTTGTCGCACGAGAAGCCTTCAGCCATGAGGCGCTTCATGCCGCCTTCGCCGTACTTGTCGTAGTAATAATACATGTAGTCCCAACGCATCTGGTCGATAACAAGACCGACAACGAGTTTCGGACGAGCCACTTGTGCAGAGGCAGTGAGCGCCATGATGCACACAAGAAGAGATAAAAAGATTTTTTTCATTTTGTAATATAAATTAGCCCCTCCCCGTCCCTCCCCATCGGGGAGGGGGTAGAGGGTGTGTTAATCAAAAAAAAAAGCCCCTCCCCATCCCTCCCCGTCGGGGAGGGGGT
>ERZ1034680.888-NODE-888-length-12835-cov-10.198748_pt1 | contig 12835 bp, 14 predicted proteins | sample MGYA00520639_ERZ1034680 | MGnify/ENA primary metagenome ERZ1034680 (study PRJEB33766, sample SAMN09781760) | gut metagenome | biome: gut microbiome | host: Homo sapiens | place: Madagascar | study: EMG produced TPA metagenomics assembly of the PRJNA485056 data...
CCCAAGGACAAGAAAGTTCTTGGGATTTATTGTTTTTAGACATATATACACATAAACCTTTGTTGAACTAAAAGACAAAAGCACGTGAACACATCACATCATACATCCACAACGTTCAACTGCAAGGCCATCGCCCTCGACCTTGACGGAACGCTTACAAATCACGAGAAGGTAATAACGCCTCTTACAAAGAAGGCCCTGCTTGAAGCGCAGGAGAAGGGCATCAGCATCATTCTTGCCTCAGGTCGTCCCACATACGGCATAGCCCCATTGGCGGACGAACTGGGATTGGACACAAAGGTAGGATACATTCTGGCGTATAACGGAGGAAAGATTGTGGATTGGCGCACCAAGGAAGAGATTTATTCGAACTGCCTTCCTGAGGATGTCGTACCCGAGATTTACGAATACGCAAAGACTCACCAGCATGCTCTCTTGGGATATAAGGGAAAGGAGATTGTGACGGAATGCCCTACGGACAAATACGTTCTTGAGGAGTCGCGCATCAACAAGATGCCTGTTAGAAAGGTGGATAACCTTCTGGAGGTCATCGAACGCAACCCAACGAAGCTGCTTATGACTGGTAATCCAGAAGAAATGAAGAAGGCGGAGACTGACCTTGCTGGAATAATGAAGGGAAGGATGGACGTGTTCAGATCTGCTCCGTTCTTTGTGGAGCTGGTGCCAATGGGCATAGACAAGGCAGAATCGCTGAAAAGATTGCTCGCCATCATGGGCATAGAAACCGAAAACCTTATGTCGTTCGGCGACGGATATAACGACATAAGCATGATTAAGCTGGCTGGTATGGGAATAGCAATGGAGAATGCAGCGCAAGAAGTGAAGGAAGCAGCCGACTACGTCACGCTGTCAAACGAAGAGGACGGCGTAGCTGCAGCATTGAAGAAATTTATCGAATAAAGAAAATAGGAGCTGTGGACAAAGATATCCGCAGCTCCTATTGTTTTTATTCTCTTGCATACGTCAATACATAATCATTATTGAACGTATAGTCTATACGGACGCTCTCGCCGGTTATGAGATTATTGCCGCATAATGCCCCACCCTGCTCCGTATCCATTATCTTGATGTTTTGGAAAGTCAGACGCTCGTCTGAATAGAGCTTATAGATTGTTTCCTTGGCACACCAGAACAGCAACGTCGGGATTACATCTGGGACAACATCAGGGATGATATCTTTATCCCCACTCTTATCTTTCTTCATAGAGAACAGCAAGGTGGCAGGCTTCTCATCTTCTCTCAGGAACCTGTCAGCTATACGAAGCACTCGTGTATTGATGTATTCAATATCCACAGCCACATCGCAAGACGTGGACAATATCACAGAAACAAAGCCCTTGGTGTGGCTAATGCCAATCTTATAACCTTCCACATACGGTTTGCCTGAAGGTTCATGACCGATAACAAGATTTCTGTTGCCAGTCATGGCAAAGAGCAATGAATAGACGGAAGCCGTCTCTTTTCGCCTGCCATCTGACAGACTCATCAGTCGGTCGTAAAATGGCAAGGAAGCGAATTTCTCATAATTGAGATTCTCTTCCATCTCCCAAACACCAAGACGTACATCCTTATCGATTTCATTTATGAACAATAATGCCATAACGTATAACTACTATAAGGATTACTACTCATCAGAAGCCGACTTATCACGATTCTCATGAACAATTACCTTTACCTTACTGATACGGCGTTCTTCAATACTTACAATCTCAAAGGTATAGTTCTTATAGTCAATCTTCTCATGGACGCTAAGGAAGTCTCCCTTTATCTCAAGCAAGAGTCCGGCAAGCGTATCTGCATCACCCTCCACATCAGAGAACTCATCATCGTCCACATTAAGAATCTTGCAGAAGTCGGTAAGCAAAGTCTTGCCCTCGAAGATGTACGTATTATAGTTCAACTTTGTGTAAGTCTTGTCTTCTTCATCGTATTCGTCGTTTATCTCGCCTACAATCTCCTCAAGGATATCCTCAAGCGTAACAAGACCACTCGTACCACCAAACTCATCCACAACGATGGCGATATGCACCTTGTCCTCCTGGAACTCACGCATAAGATCGTCAATCTTCTTCGTTTCAGGAACGAAATAAGGAGGACGCATAAGACTCTGCCAACGGAAGGTGGTGGGTTTAGAGAGATGCGGAAGTAAATCCTTGATGTAGAGAATGCCGCGGATGTTGTCCGCACTATTCTGATAAACCGGTATACGACTGTAATTATTCTCAATAACACAGTTGAGCACTTCCTGATAAGTGGATCTGATGTCGATGCCAACGATGTCCTGACGACTGGTCATCACCTCCTTTGCTGTTTCGTCACCAAAGCGAATAATACCCTTAAGCATACTCTGCTCGTCCTTGATATCGTCCTTATCAGTAAGCTCAAGAGCCTGCTCAAGGTCGTCTACGCTAAGTACATGGCTCTCCTTCTGCACCACCTTTTCGGCAAGCACACCACTTCTCAGTAGCACGTTCTCAATAGGCCAGAACAATTTACGGCAGAAAGTGATTCCTCCAACACACTTACGGCAGAACCCTAACGGATCCTGACGACTGTATACCTTCGGCATAATCTCGCCAAAGAGAAGGAGCAGGAAGGTAAGAAGAACCGTTAACGAAAGAAACTGCAACCAATATGCACGCGGACCAAAGTTCATTATGTGAGCAAAAATGTAATTGCACAACATAATAATGGTGACGTTCACGAAGTTGTTGGTGATGAGAATGGTTGCCAAAGTGCGCTCGCTATCCTCACGCAAAGCCTGAATTTTCTTATCGCTGGACGTACGCTGGTCGCTAATCTCTGAGAGATCGGAAGGTGAAAGGCTGAAGAAAGCTATCTCCGAACCACTTGCAAAGGCAGAAGCTCCCATAAGCAACATCACCAAGAATATTGCAAACAACACACCCAACGTAGGCAGTTGGAAGGAAACGTCATTAAATGACTGTACGAAAAAATCTATATAAGGGTCAAGCATAATTATAATGATTAGAATGGCAAGGCGTCATCTTGATTGTCTATCTTATTGACACCGGCACCCTGTTGTTGACTTGCATCTACAGCCTGTGGCTTGGCAGAAGAAGCGTTACGAGGAGTAAGAAGCTCCATATTCTCGGCATAAATCTCAGTAACGTAGTGTCTGATGCCCTTCTTGTCGTCATAAAAACGATAACGGATGCGACCCTCGATACAGATCTTGTCGCCTTTATGCACATATTTCTCCGTAATCTTAGCCAACTCGCGCCACACCACAATGTTGTGCCAGTCAGTACGATCCGGCACACGCGTTCCGTTAGGAAGCACATAGCCACGCTCCGTTGTAGCAAGCGAAAACTGTGCCACAGCCTGGTCAGCGTCGTAATATTTCACTTCCGGCTCTTTGCCGACATTTCCGATTAGTAGAACCTTATTCATATCTATACTGTGTTTTTATGATGGTTGCTGATATATAAAAAAGACAAAGGGTGCCATGCTACTATGGCAGACACCCTTTCTTTATATCAATGTTCTTTCTCTTCTATTTCCACATTCCCAAATACTTGTAATGGAAATTCTTGCCTTTTGCAGACGGGAACTGCGAACGATTGTCCACTCTTCCGCGCAAATGCTCTACAATACGATTGTAGCAATCCTGCCCAGAGTTGGCTTTGCAACGCACTACGAACTTCGTATCGCGATACTCATGCTTTCCGGTAGCAGGAACAAGGACAACGCGCTTGAAGTCGAGCTCACCTTCATACCATCCCATACGTTCTTCTGTAAGGCGATTAGTCGTGGCAGAAGCTCCGTCACGCTTATCAGCCGCCGAACCATTGTTCTGTCCATTGGAATGAAGCGCCTTCTTCTGCTTGAAGTCAAGCATTGTAGCCGCTGTTGTCTTAATAATGATAAAATATACTCTGGGGCGAATTTTATACCTTTTAGGATAATAGACTTCACCTTGAGCATAATCCCTGATATCGGCCTCCAAATCTGGATTCATGCCTATCTCGGGAATTGAACTCAAAAAATCCAAAGCCTCGTCAACATTATGAACTAATGTCTCCTTATCAAAATATCTCAAGTATAAATTCATTGATTGTCGAAATCTGGTTTATAAGATAGGATAATAAAAAGAAGAGCGGCAAACGGGACTTGAACCCGCGACCCCAACCTTGGCAAGGTTGTGCTCTACCAACTGAGCTATTGCCGCATTGTTTTTTATTTTTGTGAAGAGGAGGAGACTCGAACTCCCACGACACAATTGTCACTACCCCCTCAAAGTAGCGCGTCTACCAATTCCGCCACCTCTCCAACAAAAGTTTCTTCTTAACTTTCATATATAATTAATATATGAGAGTCTTTTAAATACCTTAAACATAAGGTTTTGAGCGGCAAACGGGACTTGAACCCGCGACCCCAACCTTGGCAAGGTTGTGCTCTACCAACTGAGCTATTGCCGCATTGTTTTTTATTTTTGTGAAGAGGAGGAGACTCGAACTCCCACGACACAATTGTCACTACCCCCTCAAAGTAGCGCGTCTACCAATTCCGCCACCTCTCCGAGTAATATGTATCTTTTTAGTGTGCCCAGAACAGGACTCGAACCTGCACGTCGTTAAACACACGCACCTGAAACGTGCGCGTCTACCAATTCCGCCACCTGGGCAACTCGCGCTTCGAAAACAGAGTTTTCTAAGTTTGAGCGGCAAACGGGACTTGAACCCGCGACCCCAACCTTGGCAAGGTTGTGCTCTACCAACTGAGCTATTGCCGCATTGCGAAATGCTTTTAGAAGAAGCATTTCTGATTTGCGGTTGCAAAGGTAGCAATATTTTCCGAACCACCAAAACTTTTCAAGGAAAAAAGTGAGAAAAATGCGTTTTTTTACTTGAAAAGTGCATTTTTGCGCTAATCCATGCGCTCTATATAGTCGTTTGGACCGTATTCGCGCAGAATTTCGAGTTCGTCCGTCGTTTCATGAACCATAGCCAAAGCAGGGTGTGAGATGCCGTTGAACATGGTTGTCTTCACTGTTGTGTAGTGGTTCATGTCTTCAAAGACGATATTTTCGCCGATTTTCAGTTCGTGGTCGAACTGCCATGCCGACATGAAATCGCCCGACAGACAGCTGTTTGCTCCTAATCTATATATATAAGGTATAGAGTAGTCGATATTTTCTTCAATTGTTTTTGCTCCTCTCACGGCAGGATGATAGGGCATTTCGAGACAATCGGGCATGTGGCACGAGAAACTCACGTTGAGAATAGCGGTTTTTATGCCTTTGTCCTCAACAACGTCTATCACCTGAGCCACCAGCGGACCCGTCTGCCAGCCGAACGCACTGCCTGGCTCCATTATTACCTTCAGCCACGGATAGCGGTTGTGGAATTCGCGAAGTGTATTTACGAGCAGTTCGATGTCGTAGTCCTTGCGTGTCATGAGGTGTCCGCCGCCGAAGTTAATCCATTTTATCTGCTTGAACCATCCTGCGAACTTCTCCTCGATATGAGCGAGTGTACGTACGAACACGTCCGATCCGTTCTCGCAGTGGCAATGGCAGTGGAAACCGTCTATCTCCTCGGGCAGTTGCTCCGGCAGCTTGTCTGCGCTCACTCCGAAGCGTGTGCCCGGCGCACAAGGGTTGTATATGTCGGTCTCAATCTCCGAATACTCAGGATTGATGCGCAGTCCGAAACTGATTTCCGGGTTCTGCTTGCGTGCTCTTTCGTGCAGACGCTCGTACTGTGTGAGCGAGTTGAACGTAAGATGGCTTGAGCAGGCAGCAATCTCGTCAATCTCGTAGTCGGTGTATGCTGGTGAGAAAGTGTGCGCCTTGCTGCCGAACTTGTCGAAAGCCAGACGAGCCTCCGACAGCGAGCTTGCTGTTGTAGAGTTGATATACTCTCTGAATATCGGGAACGTCTTCCACAGCGCGTAAGCCTTGAACGCAAGAATAATCTCCACGTCGGCTCTCTTTGCCACGTCGCTTATTATGCGCAGGTTGTTGCGCAGGCGTGCCTCCTCAAGAATGTACATCGGGCGGTTTATTTCCTTGTATGTCGTTGTGTCTATCTTCATTTTCGTTGATGTCTTTTTTTTGATGATGATTAATCGTTGGCGTGCACGAAAAGATTATTCGTTGTTGTAGCACAGTTTGTTTATAGCCACAGCCACGCCGTCTTCCTCGTTGGAGAGCGTCACATAGTCGGCTTCGCTGCGCACTTCGGGTGCTGCGTTGCTCATAGCCACGCCCATGCCAGCCAGACGCAGCATAGAGAGGTCGTTGTATCCGTCGCCGAAGGCAATCATGTCCTGCGGGGTGAGATTGAGCTTCGCCAGCAGACGCAGCAGCGACTGCGCCTTGTCGATGCCTTTCGGCACAAGCTCCACGAAGAACGGTGCAGAGCGGTACACATCCATGCGGTTGCCCACGAGTTCCTGCAGTTCCTTCTCCGCTTCCGCCGCAGCATTCAGGTCGGCGGTCATGAGCAGTTTCGTAGGGTTAGGCTCCAGTTCTGCGAGCAGATTCTCCACCTTGCGTATCGGCATCTTGTTGATGCGCGATTCCTCAGCCACGTATTTATCGTCAGCCGACTCGGTTATGATCTCCTTACCTACATAGCCGAGCAGCGCATAGCCATGCTCCTTGGCGTAGTTGTACAGCACGGGGATCACGTCGCTGGGCAGGTGCTGCGAGTAAATCTCCTCCTTCGTGCGCCAGTCGATAATCTTTCCGCCGTTGTACGAGAGGATATATCCGCCACGTGTCGAGAGTTCGAGGCATTCTGCCACCGGTTCGATGCCGAACGTAGGTCTGCCCGAAGCCAGTATGATGTGTGCGCCGTTCTCTTGCGCTGTGAGCAACGCCTCGCGTGTAGCAGGTGTAACCTCCTTCTTGTTGTTGGTGAGTGTGCCATCGAGGTCGAGCGCGATGGCGCGGTATACTATCTTGTTGTTTGTTGACATTCCTTTTATTTTTGCTGCAAAGTTACTGCAAATAAGGCGCAATACAAAATAAGCCTGCTTGTTTTTGCAACCCAGTTGCACATTTAACGCCATACCTTTGCAATGTTCAAAAAATATAAGTAGGAATGTTTTAAAATACAAGTAAAATGGAACAGGAACACAATTATCATACCCACGACTGCGGTTGTGGGCATTGTAACGAGCATCATCACGAACATGAGCATCACGAGCATGGACATCATCATCACCACCATGAGCATGACGGCATGAAGCGCACACTGCTGCTTATCGTTCTTACTACGTTGCTGCTTATCGGCGCAGTAGTTGTAGAGAAGTATTGCGGTCTGTCTACGTGGCAGTTGTTGCTGGTTTACCTCGTGCCTTATCTTCTTATCGGTCACGATACGCTGAAGGAAGCATTTGAGGGCATCGTCCGCGGCGACATGTTCAACGAGCATTTCCTTATGTCCGTCGCCACAGTCGGTGCGCTTTGTATCGGTTTCCTGCCAGGTGCAGAGACCGAGTTTCCCGAAGCAGTCTTCGTGATGCTGTTCTTTCAGATAGGCGAACTGTTTGAAGGCTATGCCGAGGGCAAGAGTCGCGACAGCATATCCCACCTTATGGATATACGTCCCGACACGGCGTCCGTAGAGCGCGGCGGCGAACTCGTCGTTGTCTCGCCGTCTGATGTGAAGGTGGGCGAGACGATAGTGATAAAGCCAGGCGAGAAAGTGGCGCTGGACGGACGCGTCGTAGAAGGCGAGTCGTCGCTCAACACCGTTGCGCTCACCGGCGAGTCGGTGCCGCGTGATGTTGCGAAGGACGACGAGGTCGTATCTGGCTGCGTGAACCTTACCGGTGTGCTCCGCGTGCAGACCACAAAGAGCTTCGGCGAGAGCACCGTGTCGAAGATAATCAGTCTGGTGGAGAGTGCCGACGCACATAAGTCGCACAGCGAGTCGTTCATCGCCCGCTTTGCGCACGTCTACACCCCGATTGTCGTCTTTGCAGCCCTGCTACTTGCCGTTGTTCCGCCGTTGTTCGCGTCGGGCGGCTTCGTCGAATCGTTTGCCGTATGGTTGCATCGAGCGCTCATCTTCCTTGTCGTTTCGTGTCCGTGTGCATTGGTCATCAGTGTGCCGCTCACGTTCTTCGGCGGATTGGGTGGTGCGTCGCGCCGCGGAATACTCGTCAAGGGCAGCAACTATATGGACGCGTTGGCTAAGCTCGGCGTTGTGGTGTTCGACAAGACCGGCACGCTCACATACGGCGAGTTTGCCGTAGAGGCGGTGCATCCAACGGAGTTCGATGCTCACGAACTGCTTCATCTGGCTGCGCATGTAGAGCACTTCTCTACGCATCCTATCGGAGCCGCTCTGCGCGACGCTTTCCCGCAGGAGGCTCACGACGGCTGCAAGATAACCGACATCGAGGAAGTGGCAGGTCAGGGCGTGCATGCCAATGTAGGCGGTCGACTCGTCTGTGTCGGCAACGAAAAGATGATGGAGACGGTAGGCGCCGCGTGGCACAAATGCCATCATGTAGGCACTATCATACATGTGGCTGTAGACGGCAAGTATGTCGGACATATCGTCATCAATGATCATATAAAGGACGACTCAGCCGAGGCTGTAAGCGCATTGCGTAAGGTGGGCGTTGAGCGCACCGTTATGCTTACGGGCGACCGCGATGAGGTGGCTAAGGACGTAGCCGAGCGTGTAGGCATTGAAGAATATCACGCAGGCTTGCTGCCTACGGATAAGGTTTCGCAGGTAGAACGCCTGCTGAACGAGAAGAAAGCGGATGCTACGCTTGCGTTCGTCGGCGACGGCATCAACGATGCGCCCGTGCTGAAGCGTGCCGACATCGGCATTGCTATGGGCGCTTTGGGTAGCGATGCGGCTATAGAGGCAGCCGACGTGGTGCTGATGGACGACAAACCGTCGAAGATAGCCCTCGCCGTGGCTATCGCACGCCGCACGATAGGCATCGCTCGTCAGAACGTGTGGTTTGCTATCGGCGTTAAGGTGGCGATACTGCTGCTTGCAGCCTTCGGTATGGGTACAATGTGGATGGCTGTATTCGCCGATGTGGGTGTTACGGTGCTCGCTGTGTTGAACGCCATGAGGGCATTAAAGGTCTGAGCCTATGTCTTTGTCTGTGTTGTTGGTGTCGCTCTTCACGTTCGTGCAGTTCAACTGCGAGAACCTCTTCGATTGTCAGCACGACTCGCTGAAGAACGACGTGGAGTTTCTGCCAGACGGATCGTACCATTGGACACCTTTCCGCTATTGGCGCAAGCTGAACCGCGTGGGGCAGACCATCGTGTCGTGCGGCGATAGGGTGGGCGGTGCTGGGACTCATGCTGCTGAAGATTTCTCCGTTACAGAAGAGTCTGTTGCCAGCTGGCGTTTGCCCGATATGGTGGCGTTGTGCGAGGTGGAGAACGACTCTGTGATGCGCGACCTTACGAAGCGTTCGCTCCTGCGCACCGCACGTTATGAGTACGTTGTCACCGACTCGCCCGATGCGCGCGGCATAGATGTGGCGTTGATGTATTCGCCTTTTTCGTTCCGCTTGCTTAACAGTAGGGCGGTGCGCATAACGCCCGTACGTGATATGTCGCCGACGCGCGACCTGCTGTATGCGTCGGGTGTGGTTATGTCGGGCGACACGCTGCACGTCATCGTAGCCCACCTGCCGAGCAGGCGTGGCGGCGAGCAGCTCTCGCGTCCGTTCCGCCGTGTGGTGGCTGAGAAGATACGCGCCGTAGCCGACTCCGTTAGGGCAGTTGCGGCTGCGGCGAAGATAATCGTAGCGGGCGACTTCAACGATTACGCCAAGTCGGAGAGCGTGCGCCTCGTTTGTGCCGACGGCTTCACCGATGTGTCGGCTGAGGCTGTGGGGCAGAACGACGCCCGCGCTACATATAAGTATCATGGCGAGTGGCGCAGTCTCGACCACATCCTCGTCAGCACGAGTCTGTTGCCGTCGGTGCGCTCATGCCGTGTTCACGATGCAAGGTTTCTGCTCACCGACGACGAGAAGTATGGCGGTGTGCAGCCACGCCGCAACTATCTCGGTCCGCGTTGGCTCGACGGTTTCAGCGACCATCTGCCTCTTGTCGCAGAGTTTGCATTATAAGAGTAAAGGTGCCAGCGATTGTTCAAAGCTTTTGCTCCTCAGCCTTCTTCACGCTACCAGCCTTCAGAATAAGCGCTTTCACTTCCTCGTAGTCGGTGTATTGCGGGTTGCGCTCCATGAAAATCCTCACGGCGCGGTCAATCAGCTTGTTGTTTATCAGTTTGGCGTTTACCATCTTGTTGCCCTCAACACGTCCGAGGCGTATCTGCACCGTGGTGCTTATCATGTCGAAGATGAGCTTCTGCGATGTGCCAGCCTTCATGCGCGTGCTTCCCGTCACGAACTCCGGTCCGGTTATCACCTCTACCGGATAGTCGGCTTCGGCGGCGATGGGCGAGTTGGGGTTGTTCACGATGCAGCCCGTCGTTATGCCAGCTGTGCGGCAGTGGCGGAGCGCTACGAGCACGAAGGGCGTAGTGCCACTTGCCGAGACGCCCACCACGATGTCGTCGTTAGAGACGTGCTTGTCGAGAAGTTGCTGCCAACTGTTCTCCGTGTCGTCCTCTCTTGACTCGCGTGTCTGCGTCAGGCAGCCGATGCCGCCGGGGAACACGGCTTGTATCTGCGTTCCGTCTGTGCCGTACGTGTTCTGCACCTCGATGGTGTCGAGTGTAGCCAGTCGTCCGCCCGTGCCGCATCCTACGTAGAATAGTCGCCCGCCGTTCTTCAGTTTGTGCTCCACCGCTTCTATAAGTCTGTTTATAGCCGGCAGCGCCTTTCCTATAGCCGCCGGCACCGTCATATTCTCGTTGTTTATGTCCGCTGTCAGCTGCTCTACGCTCATCCGTTCAAGATGGTCGTAGTGCGATGGTTGCTCTGTGATTCGTTTGTCCATATTGTTTTTACTTCTCATACCCCTCATAGTAATAGCTCTGTTCGATGCCCTTGATTATCACTTCTCTGTTCTCGGTGTCTTCGGTTAGGTTCTGACTGAGCAGGAAGCGTATTTCGAGGTCGTTGATGGGGGAGCGTTCCATGGCAGAGAGGTATTGGTCTTTGTCAACGAACTGCCAGTTGACCACTTTGCCGAGCGCACGCTTCAGCATCATGTCGAGCCAGATGCGTGTAGCGCGTCCGTTGCTCTCCATGAAAGGGTGGCAGACGTTCATCTCGACGTACTTCTCGATGATGTGCTCGAAGGTGTCTTCGGGCATCTTTTCGACGGCTGAGAGGGCGGCTTGTAGATAGAGCGAGTTGGCAAAGCGAAAGCCTCCTTTGGCGATGTTCTTCTCGCGAATGGTGCCAGCGAATGGGTACAGACCTTCAAACAGATAGCGATGTATCTGCTGAAGACCTGCTGCTGTGCCTACGGGGATGTTGTTAATGTCGCCCGACTCGAAGAGGCGGTGGGCGTTATGTAGCGACTTTTCGTCTATCTCTTTTGTTGTCATAATGCTGTTGTTTGACCACAAAGTTACGAAAAATAAATGGAAATATATGCACTTGTGCTCTGCAATCTCTGCACTTATGTCATCGTATCGCGTTCGGTGTCCGATCGGGTTGCGTTCGCCGTCCAATCGGGCGGCGTTCGGTGTCCAATCGGATTGCGTTCGGTGCACGATGAAAGAGTGTGGGGCGGAATAGATCAGAAGTGCTACTTCTACAGTTTCTTTCCTATCCACTTGGGCAGCACAATGGTGCCCATTATGAGGAACGGGTAGTAGAAGATGGCCCTCCAGAGCATTGCTGCGAGTATGGTTACCGAGGCATCGGGCAGATAGTCGGCGTAATAAAGGCGGAACATCAGTTCGGCTACGCCGCTGCCGCCGGGCGTGGGGCTGAGTATCGAAATCATCCACATCACCCATTGTCGGCACCAGGCTATGAGCATGTCGCCCTGGCATTGGAAGGCGAAGAGTATGGCGGCTACGATGGCGAAGCGGGCGAGCCATGCTACGGAGGTGTAGCTCATGAGGCGTAGCCAGAAGCGGCTGCCTTCGAGCTTTGCCTCCTGCGAGGCTAAGGTCATATCGTTGGAGAACCGCTCTATTTTCGGCTGGAACCTGCGCAGCCCCGGTATCTTGCAGCACGCTTTCAGCACCCAGCCTAAGAGCTGCGGTCGGTGGAGCAGCAGCACATACAGTATGGCTGTCCATGCGGCTACGATGAGTGTGCTTATGAGGAAGACGACGTGTATGCCGCCCTTCAACCATTCGCTCGACGCGGCGCCCGTGTCGCTTGCGGTGCAGAAAAGCAAGTCGGAAGGCACGCACAGATAGAGCACGCAGCAGCTGATGGCGAGGAAGGCTTCGTCGGCGAGCAGGGCTGCGAACATGGTGAAGATGCTTCTGCCCATGGTCACGCCCTCGCGGTTGAGATATACGAACGCCAGTCCGCTGCCGCCTACTGCGGAGGGAGTGACGGCGGAGGTGAACTCGCAGAGCACGTTGATGCGGAAACTTTGTGAAAGCGACAGCTTGCGCTGGCAGAGGTAGCGGAAGCGCAGCGTGTACATAAGGTTCTGGACGGCGAAAAGGAGCACGGCGATGCCAGTCCCGGCGAAGAATTGCGGCGACAGGTGTATCTTGCTCAGGGCATCAAGGTCGAACTCTCTTATCATCATTCCGGCAATCACCACAAGTCCGATGGATGCTGCCAGCCATAAGTGCCATTTTTTCATTCTGTGTGAGTGTGATTTTGTTTGTGCTATGTATGCAAATTTACACAATTTATTTTGTATTGTCTTCGATTTGCACTAACTTTTGATAAGTTAGGCTGCATC
>ERZ1034680.890-NODE-890-length-12827-cov-49.315925_pt1 | contig 12827 bp, 24 predicted proteins | sample MGYA00520639_ERZ1034680 | MGnify/ENA primary metagenome ERZ1034680 (study PRJEB33766, sample SAMN09781760) | gut metagenome | biome: gut microbiome | host: Homo sapiens | place: Madagascar | study: EMG produced TPA metagenomics assembly of the PRJNA485056 data...
GGCCCAGAATGTAGCGCTGATAGAAAACGCCGCTGTACTGGCTGCGGTATCTGGCCTTGATGTCCTCGGAAAGCGACAGGTTGTCGTCCATCGTGAAGTGGAGATACATCATCTTGCGAGAGCGGCATTTCCGCACCCACTCAAGATAGAACCAGTGCTGTGGGCTGCCCGGGTTGCAATTGAACCAGAACTTTGACCCGGTGACAGAGCAACGGGCTGTAGCCTGATTGACGAAGCTCTGCGGCATCAGGGCTACCTCGTCGAAGAACGCCCCAGCAAGGGTGATGCCCTGGATCAGGTCCTGGCTGCTCTCGTCCTTGCCGCCGAAAAAGTAAAACTCGTTGGTTCTGCCACCCTTGCTGACGGTCATGCAGTTTTCAGCCCGGTGCTCCTTGACGCTGTAGCCACGGGCTGCAAGCTGCTGCTTGAGCGTCCCCAGCACGTTGCGCCGGAAGCTGGCGATGGTCTTGCCACACATGGCAAACTGCTGGCCGCTGTAGCAGGTCATAGCCCACTGGACGAAAGAGAAGCTCATGGCAAAGGTCTTGCCCGATCGGATAGCGCCATCGGCAATGATGCCGTTGTAGCCGCTGTATGCGCTCTGGGGTGTCCACCAGCTCAAGACCTGCTTTTGCCGCTGGCTGAGGGCTTTCCAGCGAAAACCGTTACTTTTCCGCATGGTCGTCCTCTTCCTCCGGCAGCATCTCCACGTCATCCGGCGGGCTGATGTCTGCGGCGGCGCTCAGAGCCTCAAGCAGGCCATCGTCCGGGGCTTCTATGCCGCTCTGGTCTCCCAGCATAGCAAACTTGTCCACGATGGTTCCAAACGCCGTGGACAGCTGCGGCAGCGTTGCTTCTGCGATTTTTTCAGGGTCTGCCATCGCCTGAAGGTACAGCCCAAGAAGATCTTGTGCTTCCTCGCGCTTGCTGCCTAAGTAGGAAAGCATGTCCTGCGTGTTCTGCTCTTTTTTTAAGGCGCACAAATCCGCGCACTTGGGATTATCTTTCACGATTTTCCGCACGGTGCTTTCTGCCACGTCGTTCAGCTTCGCGGTTCTGGCATAGCTCTGCAGCTGCACATAGTCAGCAACGATCTTCTTTTTTTGCCTGTCTGTCAGCCGCTTCGCACTCACCGCCACCACCTCTCTAAACTCATGCAAAAGAAAAACCGCCCGGAAATCCGAACGGTCAAAATATCGAATGTGCCGCCAGCTGGATTTGAACCAGCACCCACGGAATGGATGTGCGCAGTGGTTGGCTGTGCAGTGATGTTCCCGTGGTGTCACCAACGTTGTCCCGCCTTAAATGGGCGGCGCTCTGCCAATTGAGCTATAGCGGCATAAAATAAGCGGCTCCATGTCGGTGAACCGCTGCATCTGGAACTTTCGCGGCCAGACGCCCCGCTATACGCTGCGCCTGCGCAGCGTCTGGCATTCCCGGCAGGGCCCGAGCCTGCAGCCTTTGGTTTTGGAGACCAACGCTCTACCGATTGAGCTACGGGAATATAAAACGCCGCCCTTGGAATCGAACCAGCCGTGTCTACACACACGCGCCGCGCTCCAAACTGCGCTCAGGCGGCCACATGGCATTGAAAAAGCCCCGGGTTTGCGGTCTCGGGGCTTTGTTGACGCACATCCGGCGCGCAAAGAACGGCGCGCTTAGGATTCCGGCTCTGCTGTTATGGAAAAATGCGTGTGACATAGAGAAGAAAAAGCCAGAAAGGAGGTGTTGCCGGTGGGGTGATGGGTCCCATGCGTCAGGCGGTTGCGGGTACAGCTGCCCCGCGTTACGGTGCGATACTGTGGAGTCGAACCACAATCCCATCTCCCGGGTCGGTAGGCTGCCCATTTTTCGCAGGTATCGCATATAGAAGCAGCCCACGAAACGGGGAAGGAGCGGGAAAGCATGAAAACCCGCCGGGTGGAACCGTTTCGGAGGCCGCGTGGCAAGCGTCGCGCTCAAAGCGCTGAATCGCTTGTAATTATTTTAGCCTATCCACGAGGATTTTAACAGGACACCGCGTGTATAAAAACGCGCTTTATTTTTGTGCGTTTTTATCAAAACTGTCCCAGATTTCCGCTAGAGTGATAAGCCCTCGCTTAATCCTGCTCCGAATGACGCGCGGGTCGAGAAAACCCGATTCCTGAGCAATGACCGTTTGCGTCTTGCCGTTTACATAGTATTCGCAGATGGCCTTTGCGCACTCCGGCAGCTCATACAGGCAGTACGCCCGCCGGGTGGCTTCCATGCGCAAATTGCACAGGTCGGTTTCCATTCGCTGGAGCCTGCGCCGCTCATCCACGATGTTTGCGGCGCCCTCTCCAACCTTGTCCCCGTTGCCCGGTGCCAGCGGCATGCCCGTCATGCTGGGCGTGATATGGCTGGCAAGCAGCCTTATCTGTGCAATTTTTGCACGCTGTGCCTCAACGGCCTTTTGACCGTCCCGGCACTGCTGAAACCACGCCTTGACGGTCTGGTAGTCCACGCCGTTGTCAGGTCTTGGCGCGTCAGCGTCAGGTATCCATGTGCGAATCATTGGCATGCCTCCTGTAGTAATCCATATCGACAGCCTGCCCACAAGAGCAGCAGTATGCAACGTTCTTGTCGTCATTCATGTACAGGTTGGTCTTTCCGCATTCCGGGCACTCCCAGCATCCATGCGGCACGTCATCCGTGTTCGGCCACCGAATGCGTTGCTTTTCAAGTGCTGCTTCAATGTCTTTTTTACTCTGGGCAAAGTATGAAACATCGCCCGGCGCGATTTGGAATCGAACACAAATCTGTCTAAAATTACTGTCCCAGATTTCGATACACAGTTCGGTTAGGACGCCCAAAAGACAAATCATGATGCCGAATCCGCCGACGTAGCAGAGCGTTGCCCCGATGACGATAAACACTTGATTCATCGCTTTTCCTCCATTTCTTCGATCTCAATTTCCACCCTCGGGTTCTTCCGATCAAGCTCCACCCGGCTGCCATCGTGGGCATCAACGATCTTGCTGTTGTCGTCCTCCAGAACCCGGGCTTTTACCAGAATGTCCGTGGTTGCCTCGATAAGGTTCGCCAGATCGACCCGGCGGGCGGTCTTCATGCAGTACACGCACTTCACGTTCACGCGGGCAGAAATGGGGCTGTGCGGCCTTTTGATTTGCCGCAGGCAGTCCCGTCTCATAATCCACGTAGGCCTTGCTGGGGGCCACAAAGCGCCCGCCTGAGCGGCTTTTGAGGATGCGGGCAGAGTTTTTCTTGGTGCGTGGGTCTCCGTAGAGAGTCAAGTGCATTTCTTTCGTTCCTCGCTGTTCCACTGCTTAAGTGTTGGTGCGTAATGCCCGCACATCAAACAAGAAAGTTCAGTCCCCGGGGCTGACAGCACTGTGAGCTTCGGATTAACTGACTTGATTTTCTTTCCCCATGCAATAAATCCACTCCCGCACTTTGGGCAAGGAAGAACAGTGTATGATTTTTTTGTCATTTCCCGTCCTCCACGTAGCACCAGCTTTGCGGTGGGCGTTCGATTCCGAATACTTCTCCCCGGCAAATCAGCTTTTCTGCGTCCCATCTGCGGCAGGTGCAACAGTCTCCGCGATGCGTACAGGGTTGTATTGCCCAGAAATCTTCAAGCCTTACTGGCTCTTCGTAGAGTTTGAAGTTTGAAATATGCCAGAAAAACAGGTCAACGTAGAGTGCATTTTGTGATGCGTAGCGATGCAGCTCATCGTAGGGTACGCACGAATCTTTGGCAAATCGTTCATTAAACTCGTCCCGTTGCGCTGGATACGGAATTAAAGCTCGTTCGATTTTATCGCATGTAAACTCGCCAATGATATTGCCATCCAACCGCTTCCATCCTTTGCCCGGGGCAATTATGAGCCATCCTATTTTGGATTTGCTTTTCGTGCAATAGACATAGCACTTGAATGGAGTCTTTAGATTCCCAGGCTTTGTTCTGCGCACCTCAAGGGTCTTTTTCTCCCGAATGATGAGGTCGCACCATTCAGGCCGAATGCTCAAAAGTATAGCTTTCATGCTCACGCATCTCCCTTCAGTAATACTCGATTTCAACCAGAGATGTGGACACCAGCTCAAAGCGGCCATCTGACCGAGGGATACGGAGCAGCCGATACTCACGCTCAGCAGATATCTTCGGGTCAGGCAGCAGCTCGCCGAAGTCATCCACGGTGATGGTATACTTCGGATACCACCGGGCCGCGTATGCTCCATCTTCAATGGCCGGGGAGTAGACCGTGACATGGTAGCATGGTTTTCTTTCAACTTCTGCTTCGGCAGTGGCCGCACCGCAGGATGTAAACCACAGCGTCAGAATCAGCAATGCTGCTGACACGATAAAGCAGATTATTCTCTTTTCGTTTTTCATACTTTCGCTTCTCCTTTGACTCATATCTCCATCAAATCGTCCATGCTCAACTGACCGGGAAGAATGCCATCTTCCATCCACCAGTGGAACATTTCTTCGCCTGTGGTGATGTTCGCCCAAGCGTTACTGCTATCAAGTCCCTTTTCCCTTCTAGCTTCAAGCATTTTGTCAAACGCACGGATGTACATTTGTTCGTATTTTGGATACATCAAGAACTCTTTTTTTCTGATTTTCGGAGTAGCCATTGTGCATCCGATGCAGCCAACACGTTTAAAACCTTTGCAATAAAGAGGATTGCACGGTAGCTTTTCTGCATTGATGTAATCCCAGATTTCGCAGTCAGACCAATCAATAATCGGGTTGACGGTCATTGTGCCTTTTATATTGCATGTTTCAAACAGTTGCCGCTTTTCATCGTTGTCGTTCATCAAAATAATTCGTTTCTTTGGGTCTTTGTTTAAGACTTCCATAACTCCACGGCTTTTTCGCCTTGTGGACTCATCCCAACGAACTCCCGTTGCAATGAACCTGCCTTTTCCCGTATTCTCTTTTAATACCGCACAGCAGTATCTAACCATTCGCATGGGCGGTATCAGCTTTTGCGGAATCAGCGTCCACATGGACACGGGCTTGTCCTTGTATCGTGGCATAACGATGGAGCATTTGATTCCACGTTCTTCCATCGCCTTGAACTGCTCACGGATGAAATAGACCGTCTCCGGCGCATCTGCGGTGGTATGGCTGTTGACCACCTCGAAATTGATTCCAGCACGTTCAGCCAGAGCCACAAGCACTTGTGAATCCTTTCCGCCAGAGTATGTGACCATCAGCGGCTTCTTGTACCGATGCTCAGACAGCCGTGCAGCGTCCTGTAACCGTGCAATGGCAAGCTGTTCCTTATCCATTAGCTCACCCCCATTGTTCGGCCATTGCTTTTGCAATGCCCGGAAATGTTTTTGCTCTGTTCGCTTGTCGGTCTTTACCGCCATGATTGAACCAATTCCCGGCAACCTTTGTGCTTTCGCATTGCTCAAGCGGAATTTCATCGGTTGGTTCAAGCTCCGGCAGACCTTCTCGCCGGGGTTCTTCGCTTCCACGATCCAGCTGTGGATATCCGTGCCGCCCTCGTTGCGGCACTCGATCACGGCTCTGTATTTAGCCACTTTTTGCACCTCCGTTTGCAATTTTCCTAAGCGAGCGCTGGAGGCGGCGGGAGGCGTTTTTAAACGCGTCGTTGCCGCTTGGCTCGCTGCGGTCAACACGCAGGTTTCGCCCTGCGCCGATGGGGTTCGTTTTGCGGTATTCTTCCACGGACTTGCAGCCCATGCGTTCCGCCTCGGCCAGAGCTTTGCGGACGTAAGCCCAGCTATGGCCGCCCAGGTCTTCGCATTTTTGAATGATCTCTAACACAAGCCCCTCGCCCAGCCTTTCCACATACCCGGGCAGCTCTTTTTGCCCGGTCTGGCTCAGTTTCCCGATTCTGGCCCGAAATTCCTCAAAGATAGGGGTCGTCGTCAAGTCGTCCCGCGCGTCCTCGCGCGCGTCGGAGTCTACGATAGTAGACGACGACGATTCAGATACAGATTCAGATACAGACTCAGATACAGATAAGCTATTTTTGCTATTGGCAAAATGGCATTTGCTATTTTTGCTATTGGCATCAATGGATTTGCCATCAGATTTCCAACGCTTTTCCGCGCCTTTTCTTCCAGCTTGCTGCCGCGCTTCGGATGTGCTGGAATACTTTTGTACGTTCATTTCATCAAATGCTTTCACGGTCTTCCACATCATGCGCATGGAGCGGTCTGTGAAAACCGGCTCTGTTCCGTCTCCGACGTATGCCGCATAAGCGCGGATAAATTGCCCGAACTCTGCATCGGTCAGCTCTTCCATCGTGTGGACGTGCTCCAAAAGCAGTATAAAACTGGTTCTTTCCTTTCCCGCCATGCTCCACCTCCTTCCTTGCACGCCCGTATAGCCAGATAGCACAGCTGCCAAAATCAGAAGGGGAGATCGTCCGCGTCGGAAATCTCGGCGAAGTCGTCCACGCTGCCCTGTGCGTAGCTCTGAGGCTGCTGCTGGGCGCTGTGCGCGGCGTTTGCTTCTCGCACATGATTTGCCGTCTGCTTCTCGTAGGACGCCGTGGCGGGCTTGTCTGCCGCCTTGGGGCCGCAAAAGCCGACTTCTGCGGCAAGAACCTCGGTTGCTGTGCGGTTGTTACCGTTCTTGTCCTGATACTGGCGGGTCTCCAGACGGCCCTGCACGGAGATCATGCTGCCTTTCTGGAAATACTTCGAGACGAACTCCGCCGTCTTGCGCCACGCGGTGACCGTGATGAAATCCGCCTGGCGCTCTTCGCCCTGCGAAACATAGCTGCGGTCAACGGCAACGCGGAACGTGCACACGCTGTTCCCGCTCTGGGTGGTCTTCAGCTCCGGGTCGGCCACCAAACGGCCCATCAATGCCACAACGTTAAGCATGGGTTAAACCTCCGTCTTCCTCGGCATCGCCGGAACCGACCTCATAGTCGATGTTTGCGCCCATCAAGACTTCGGGGCACTCAGCGCGTGCAAAATAAGCTGCGGCGCGGTATTTCAGCATCATTTCGGTCATGCGGGGCCAGTAACTGCCTTTCTTATCCCACCAACCATTATCTTTGGCCATCTTTACGGTGACCTTCGGACCTTCAACCTTTTCGCCAGTGAGCTTGTCCACGCCAATCAGCCGACAGCCCCAAGAGAGAGTGTTTTCTTCCCCCTCCATGCGGTAGCGAGTGCGGCCTGCGAACTGGCCGCTATTGTCGATCAGAGCTTTGCAGCTTTTGCCGCTCCATGTGGGCTGACCGTAGACAATATACAGGTTCTGCATGACAAAGAGCTCTGAAACCCCCATGCGCTGTGCCATGTCGCAGGCGATTGCGCAAGAACCGGGGTTCCCGGCGTAGGTGGCAGGCAAGAAGCCCTCCGGCAGCTGTGCCAATGCGGAAGCCTTTGATTTCGAGAGCATCCACTTTCTCTCCTCAACGGTGAGCCCCTGCACCTTTTCCGCGTAAGTTTGGTTCTGAGGCTTCTGCGTAAGAACCTGGGCTGCAGGAGCGGGTGCGGTGGGGGAGAGTTGCTTCGCCATCTGAAGTTGCTCAACGGGTGCTTTGACTGTTTCAGCCATGATGAATTTCCTCCTCTGTAAACTTTACATCGATGATGTTTGCGTATCGCATGATGGATTCCAGCTCAGATTTTGTGCACCGAAAAACAAGCTTTCGCTCTCTCGGTTCTTCCTTACGAACGAAATTTGTGAAAAAATCGTCGTCATACTCATCTGGGCGGTAGCCTGCTCCGTATGAAACCCATGGTTTTGCGAGATTGACCTGATAAGGGTTCTGCTGAGGCCCTTTGTAATTCTCGGGCATTCCCATAACCGTAGCTTCTTGCAACATGGTGCGATATTCGTTCATGTAACAAAAATCTATGGACTCGTACGGCTCCGGCATGATTTGCTCGCCTGCCGCCGCGTGGATAATATCAATCAGACACATAAGCTTCCCAACTCGGCGGTAAATTCCATTTATAACGCTTCGCGTCTCCTGGTCCCCCAATTTTTCATACCGGGCAAAATTGGTGAACAGCGCCACGGCGTGATTGATATCGCTTGTTAACTCGTTCCCCGTGCTGATAAGCCGGAACAGAACATTATCTTTTCCTACAAAGTGGAAGATGCCCTCCGCCTTGTTGGAAAGATCTTTGATCTGCGCTCTTTTTGCCAACTGGTTCATGTGTTTAACCTCCTTTCGTAAAAAATCACTTTTCTTTGCCGTTGCAACTCCTGACTGTGCTATTCCTTCGCATTTCTTCGCTTCGCCATTCCATTGCCAGACTAATCAACGCCTTGCCTTTGCTTTTCTATGCCATGCTATCCCGCTGCCAAGCGTATCCATGCTTTGCCTTCGCCTTGCCTGTCTGCGCTTCTCAGTGCCACTGCACAGCAGTACACCTCATAGCCCCGCCTTTGCACCTCCACGAATTGCTTCGCATCGCCATGCCTCTGCTCCGCTTCGCTTAGCTCTTCCGTAGCACTGGATGTCACTGCCAACCATAGCCTTTGCTGTACACTGCTCCGAACATTTCTATGCTATTTTTCACTGTGCTTTTCCGTTGCTAAGCATGTCAATGCCAAGCTTTGCCGCTGCTGGGCATTTCTTCGCCTTGCTCTGCCTTTGCAACTCAATGCAGAGCTTTTCCGTCGCAATTTCTATGCCTTGCCACGCCGCCGCGGTGCGGTGCGGTGCCATGCGAACCATGCCGTTTCTCCGCGAATCAGGGCCATCAATGCCATGCCGCTGCGGTCAGCTCAGGATTTGGTAAGTGAAGCGGCCCTTGCCGCTGTTGCGCCACTGGCCGATGCCGCGAAGTTTGCCGTAGTCCAGCCACTCCAGCACGGCGGCCATGTGGTTGTCATCCAGGCAGGTCACCTCGATGATGCACTCGGAACCTGCGGGGATCTCCTCGGAGTTCACGAGACTCACTCGCTCGCCCTGCGCGGTCTGGGCGCGGAGCGGACGCTGGCAATCACCGATCGAGCCGTTCACGTCAATGGGGATCATCCGGGGGGAGACAAAGATCAGACCGTCAATGACCTTCTTGTAGGCGGTCAGCTTGCCGGACTCGTTCACAGCCCGCTTCTTTCCCGTCTCGGTCTTGCCGCCGATGCGGCCCAGCATCTGGCAGGCATCCTTGAAGAAGCCTTTGATCTGGTAATCCCAGAAGGCGGGCCACCCGTTCTCGTCCCGGGGGAAGACGGTCATGGCCTTATCGGCGGCGGCCTCTGCGCCAAGGGCAGCAACTTCGTCCTCAATGGTGGAAGCATCCGGGCTCTTGCTGGCGATGAACTCCCGGGCCACGTTGGGATTGGCGGGCCAGGTGCCCAGAACGGGCTCAATGAATGTGATTTTTACTTTGATGGTTTTCATGCTTTTATCTCCTTTTATCGTTGTTGTTTTGCAAGCTTGCCGTGCGGATCTCGGACGGTGTAAGTTAAATCGCCTACAGCGTTCCGCACCTCGGCGTAATCGCAGGTGTGGGCGATCTGGTCCGCGTAGTGGATGGCCTGCGCCGATGCGGTCACGGCGTCACCCTCGAAGCGCTTGGCCTCGTACCCGCCGCTTTTGTGGTAGGCGTAAACATGGTAATGGGTCACGCTCTCCATCGTTTGTCCTCCGTCCTCTGGGGCCGCGCGTGGGCCTTGTGTACCTTACGGCGGGCCGCCTTGAGCTCGCTCTCTCGGGCAAAGCCCAGTGCGCACAGGCACAGCCCTGCAAGCAGGTATGCCAGGCTCAGAAGCGCATAACCCATCTGTGCAGGCAGCGCGGCGGCATTCTCGATGCCGCCCCCGGCGGAGACCGCCAGCACGAACAGCGCCGCGCCAGCTGTGTACATCGCATAAACTCGAATCATGGTATTCTCACCTCATCCAATACATAAAAGTCTTTTACCCACGCAATGAACCGGGCGCGGGAGATGTCCGGGGCAGGGCGGGGGTGTTCCTTCGTGACGATGGAAGGAACAGCCCACGTGAAAAGGCCCGCCTGGATCTGGTCACGCAAGATATCTTCTGTCTTAGGGATTTGGTTTGCCCTAAGAATTTCGCAACAGTCGTGGATCCCGATGCCCGGCGTCGGCGGCCTGAGTCGTTCCATGCGGTATGCCTCCTTTACGGTTCGGCTTCTACAAATTCGCCGTTTTTAAGCGTGTACCAAACCTTTTCTTTGATGCAACCGCCATCAACCTGCGCCATTTTTGCCCACAGGAAATTGCCGTCGTCATCGTACTCGGTCAACACGAGATAGCAGCCCATCGCGCCCAGCGCTTTACTGTGTTCGCCGTTTGCAATGGCAATGCTGTTTTTGCCAATGGCCGCTGCTTTTGTTTTGTATCCAGTAGCAACTGCGCTGCTGGAATCGCCCGACGTGGCCGCGCTGCTGGAATCGCCCGACGTTTTTCTCCTTTGCTCGGCGCACGGCTCGCTCAAACGTGGTTTTTACGGACAGTCGGATAAAATCGGCGAGCTTCAATTCGCCTTTAACCTTCAGCTCGGTGCACGCCAGCTTGCTATCATCATTGCTCTTGTCAACTTTGCCTCCGCACTCGACCTCAAAGAAGCGGATCTTGCCGTCTGGGCGGTAGTAGTGGAACACGTCCAACGGGTTCTCGCAGGCGTGCATGCCAGCGTTGCAGCACCCGGCGCGCTCTTCGGTGTAAGTCTTGCCGATTTCGTACTGCTTGCCGCGGCACGTCATGTTTTCATTCATGCCTTTGTAGGCGATGATCTTATCACTCATGCTTATATCCTTCCTTGTTGCAACATAAGTACATATTTACCATAGCTTATGCCCAGCTTCTTTGCCTCGGCGTCTATCTCTGCGACGCTCGGGCCCGTGTACTTCGGGCGGGAGGGTTTAGCCGCCGGGGCCATGTTGTAGTTCGGGATGTAGGTAGGCTTGTACTCATGCTTTTCTTCTGGCGACTTATACTTTGATGGATGCGCCCGCCGGGCGCAGGTGGGGCAATAGGTGCGGTGGCGCGGGTATGCCGCCAGCGATACGCCGCAAAGCACGCAATTGGTGTGTTTCTTCTGTGCAGGCATGGTCAGCGCCTCACTTCTTAGAGCCGCCAAAGCTGCCAAGGAGCCAGAGCGCGATCCACGCCGCCGTTCCGGCGGCCCAGGTGAAAGTCCAGTGCATCAATGCGCAGATGGCCCACACGGCGGCGCAGGTAACACCCCAAGAGATGCCCAGAAGGACGGCAAACGCGATGATGATCGCCAGTGCTTCACCCATTGCTCCGTGCCTCCTTTGCGGCGCTCTCAGCTGCCTGTGCCGCCGAGTCCGCGCACCACTTGCCCGCCGGGGCGGTCTTGCGGGGGTCTTCCTGGGCTGCTGCAGCTTCGTCCTCTTCCAGCAGGTTCTTCAGGTCGGCCAAGAACTGGCCGCACATATCCGCCTGCGCAGATTCTGCCAACTTACTGTAAAAGCTGACAGGGCCACCGCCAATCGAGGCTTTCAAAAACGCCTTGTCGAGGAAGTACTCTTCCAAGTACTGATACTTGCCAATCAGCTGGCAAACCTTATCGCGCATCGTGGTTTTCATAAAGATCCTCCTTGCATCAATGACGCATAACAATGTTGGACGAATGAACCAGATAGGTCACACCGTCAATCACAACCTGAAGCTGGTCGCCTTCATAGTCGCACCAGCTTTCGACATTGCCCTCGACAATCGTTCCGTCGGGCATTTTCAGCTGCGCCCAGTTGTATTCATAAGTCAAATCAATGACCTGCTTATTGCATCCGGCCATCAGCAAAGCGCTTGCCAATACGGACGCTACGCCAACAATAGCTTTTTTCATGCTTGCTCCTCCTTTATCGTTCATGCAGTTCAGCGTCATGTTACGCACCCCTTTCAAACAGGCTGGTCTGGCCGTTGGTCTGCTGGATCAGCATCACGGTGTTGGTGCTGGGCTTCCAACGCTGGATGTACTCCACCGCTTCGTCAAAGCGCTTGCGGGGGATGTTGCCCACGCTGTTTACCCGGAACCAATCCTGCACGTCATGGTTGCACTCGCTGTACACCTTGCTGCGCACATGGTTGTCGATGTAGGCCGGGGTGTCCTCGCCGCCCAGCGCCCCAATGACGGCCCGGCTGATGCTCTTGCGCAGCACGCGCTGCTGGTTGTAATCCACCGTCATGGTGTTCTCCAACGCGGTGAGCCGCTCTTCCTGCCGCTGGGTGCGGGTGTCCAGCATAAACAGCGCCTGCATCTCCTTGCTGAGCTTGGGCATCATGTAGCTGCCCGTTTTGCGCAGGGTGGGCAGCACCTCGCTTGTCACCCAGCGCTTAAACCGCACCGCCCCTTCCAGCTTGCTGCCGAAAATCAGGCTGTACAGGCCGGACTCGTTGATAATCGCAATCGGCTGCTTTCCGCCGGGGGTGTCCATTTCGTTCACCCCTCTGTCTTGCTCATCAACGTGGTCACGGATTGCCTTCTGGGGATTGCCGTAGCCCAGCGCCGCCGCCACGTCCTTGCCCACGAACCACGGCTCGCCGTTCTGGTCCACCGTGCGGATATCCCCGAACTCGGGGCTTGTGAAAATTTGAATGGAGCTCATGCGCTCATAACCTCCTTGTCGTTACCTCTTTAGAGCTTGCAGCAACCATAGTATTTGGAATGCTACAATACCTACATTGACTGACGTGATGATGATGGATGCAATCATGTAGTCAGCCGTGGTCCAGTTGGAAATTCGCTCTTTCCATCTGGGCTTTTTGTTTTGGATCATGCTTTGGCCCCCTTTGTCACTTGCGGCTCGTTACCCACTTCAGCAGCATTGCGATGATCCATATCGCCGTTGATACGCCGAAAGAGAACTGCCAACCGATGAGCTTGCAGATAAGCCACC
>ERZ1034680.891-NODE-891-length-12804-cov-5.877167_pt1 | contig 12804 bp, 20 predicted proteins | sample MGYA00520639_ERZ1034680 | MGnify/ENA primary metagenome ERZ1034680 (study PRJEB33766, sample SAMN09781760) | gut metagenome | biome: gut microbiome | host: Homo sapiens | place: Madagascar | study: EMG produced TPA metagenomics assembly of the PRJNA485056 data set...
AAAGAAGATAAAATATGAGAAGAATTAGTATATGCTATATTATTTTCTATAGACCTTCTTACATTTTCAGCAGAATAATCTTTTAAGAGTCTTGTTTTTACTACTCCATCTTCAATATTATACTATAAGAATTTTACAGAATTAATGGAATCAACTACCTAAGTTAATAAGTTATAATAATTCTGGGCTCTATAATCTTCTTTAGCCTAAATAGCCTGAATAGAATTACCATCTGGGGCAAATATACCTTTATATAAAGAGTACATTTTATTTAAGTCTTCATCTGTGAAATTCAATCTCACTAAGGTATCTTTATCATTAATTATAGCTGTAAATAATAGTTTACTATATAATGCAGGATTTTCTCTGATACTACATATTAAATCTTTTAAAGATTTACCTTGTATAATATCTAATTCGTGTTGAGTAAGTAAACCTGAATCAGATAAATTCCTATATCTAGAATCTAATCTACTAAATATAATAGTAGAAGTTACAGGATTATAAACAGATTCCTTTAATTTAGTTATAATTTGATAGAAATCAGAGAATTTTATATACTAACCCGTTTCTGAATCATTTTTGTACTAATAATATGGAGTGGAATTAATTAGGGATTGTGCTAATGCTCCAATTTCCTATTCTAGTACAACATCTTCATTAGTTCTCCAGCTTGTTATTACTGCATCATTTTTAGTAGCAAAAGAGTAATTATCTTCGTTGCTAAATACATTTTCAGTTCCAGGTTTAATAATAATAGCTTTACCTAGCAACATTTTAGTAAAGTTGTCAAAGTTCTTTAGAGTAAACCACTTTTTAAATATTTTATAATCCTCAGTATCTCTATCTGATTGTATCCTCTGAGCATCCCAAGAACCAAAAACTCTTATTGCTTTTCTAACTTCTTCATCTTCAAAGACACCCGTATATTCTCCATCTTCATAAATATCTGGAGTAAGCTCATCTAATAAGCCTTTTTCAATTAAATACTATTTAATATCTTGCCATAACTCATTTTTATAGTCTCGAATATTCTAGTTAGCTTCTACAGCATTTTTTACAATTTTACCATGCTCTCTATCTATAATAAACTTATTAATTAACTAATTAGTTACTTCTTGTTTATAAGCATTCTTTAATCGCACATTAGTACCCCATACATCATCTAAGAATTGAGATTTTTTAGCAAGAGTCTCACCCTCCTCTGGTTCTCCCAGAGAAGAGTTTGATTCTTTTACAGTCTATCTATATTTAGGGTTTATTGCATTCTTTATACCTTCTATTGGTATGTACTCATTCAAAAATACTAAATCTTCTGAATTATCAAGTAGATTCTATGTAATTTCTGCTATTTTATCTAACTAATTCATAGAATACTAATCACCAATTTTATGCAATGCATCTCGAACTGCTTTTTTAATTAAACCTCCGTTTGTTCCATCTCCAGCATTCATAAGAGCTTCATTAAAAGCTGTGGTCACAAAGCCTTCCAATTCTTCTACAGATTCTTGACTATATCCTCCATAGACTCCATTAGGTGATTTTTTAAGTGAACATTTTGCCATTTTAAATCATTTTAAATTTAATAGGAATACACTAAGTTTCCTCTTTAATTAAATTATCTGTAGTTAAAGTTACCTATTCTTTAGTAACCTCATTTTCTGCTAACATAGTTTCTTTATTAATTATTGTATATCTCTCATTGTTCTAAGTGACAGTATCTCCATTTTCTAATGATATAGTAGGAGTAGATGGAGAGGTTATAGATTCTATATAAGAAATCATTTTGTTCCAAGCTTCTTCTTTAACCTTGTCTCCTTTCTTTTTAACTGTGGATAGGAATTTTTTCGCAGTCCCTAAACTACGTTTTAAGTCTTGTTTACCTTGAGCCGAAATAGATTTATCATACTCTCTTAAAAAGACACTATTTTTAGCTAAAAATGGAGGTATAGAATCTCTAATACCATCTTGAGCTTCTTTCCATTCTTTCTCAGATGCAGTAACTTTATTAGATTCCACTTTTACCTATTTAAAAGTAGTTACATTACCCTACATAGATGTAATATTACCATTACCATCTACATTGAATGTAATTGTTATATCATGTGTTCCATTATTATCTACTCCCTTTAAAACTAAATTATCTGTGGTAGTTAAACTCAGAGGTACGTAAACTAATGAATATTCAGAATTATTAAATAAATAAGCATTACCATTATATGTAAATCCAAAATTATGAGAATCCTAATAAGTAAACCACCTAACTATATCTTTTTGTATAGCAGATTTGTCTCCATGGTTTAAGACTATTATGTTAGTTAATTCTTTTTCAGATATTCCTATTTTTTCCATATAAGGAGCATATTCATCAATAGGGTCTGGTTTATTTTCTAATTTCTTCTAGTCTAAATAAACTGCTTCATATTTCTATTTAGCATCTGGAGTCATACTCCATACCTTTACTTCCCTACCATCCTTAGTTCTTATAGATTTCTATTCTATTTCTCCAGCAATTCTAGCCATTGGGAGTTCATCTGATGTAAAATTAGTGGTATCAATACGAGCATTAATTCTAAATGATGCATCCCCATTTATACCTTCTAATTGCCAATTATCTCTCTACTATATTTCAAGAAATGAACCATGAGTTTTATCTGTATATTGAGTTTTATAGAATATATCTTTTAAAGGTTCCTCTGCATTTTCGCATGCCTACTGTATTTGATTAAGTACTTCAGGATGTTCTGTAATAACCTCCTACTAACCAATAGCCTTGGTTCTATTCCAAACCATACAAGTTAAGTAAGCATTAAGAACCTAATTATTAGTACGTCCTTCCTAAAATAACAATGAACTAGGTTGTCTAAGATACTAATTAATTTCTTTGATGGACATTACTCGTCTAGCGTCAGGTTCTTTCATTCCCTAATTAATTAACATCTAGTAGTATTCTTCCTCACCTTTACCCTCTATCTAGTTAGAGTTATTTAGAGCTAAATCACCTTTCCATTTATTTTCTATAACCCTAACATTAGCTAGTATTGTTTTAATGGAATCTAATACATCTTGTCCTGATTTATATCCTTGTGCTGTACTTCCTATGGATGGTATAGAATCTAAAAGACTTTGTTTATTTAAACAATCCAATACTCTATATCCTGTAAAATCATTACCTATATTATATACCTATTTGTTCTATCCAAAGTTATTTAAATATAAATTATGCTAATTAGTAAGCCAAGCAGATACTGTGGTCTTAGGAGGCATTACATAATACAAAGATACTTTTTTAGGTTCATTAGGGTTCGCTATTTGTTTTTCGTACTAATTAACTAAATCAGTAGTTCCTGTAAATTCTTTAGAATTACCAACTAGAATGAAAGAATGACCTGGGTTTACAGCATGTGTTCCATTAACTAAACCATTTCTAGATGTCAATATTCTAGATACCATAAACTATGGATTCTTAGCTAATTCTAATACGTCTATGAACTTATTAGAAGTCTGATAACTACCATTCTATTGTAACTTACCTTTTTCTCCAGTGAGTATAATTCCTGTAGGAGACTATTTAGCTAGATTAAATGATTTATCAAAAAAGAAGATTCCATTTCCTGTAAATCTATACACTTTAAATAAGTCAACTATATCCTAATCTATCCCACTCTTATCAAACTAATTAATTACTTCCTATACTGCTAAATCACTCTAGTTTTTTTCACCTTCATATTTATTTAGTGCCTCTGTATAAGTCTTATTTAACTCAGGATGTAATAAATTGCCTTCATTATCTGTATAATAAATTAATGAAATAGGTGAATTTAAAGATGCTACTGGAATCTCAAGAACTGGTTTTCCTTCATTAAATATAATGGCTACTACTTTTTTTCGTATAGCATTATCAGCATCATCACTATCAGAATGTAAATAATCACATTTTTCATTTTCTCCCTAATCATATCTATAATAACGAGGATCTGAGGAATTAATTCTACCTGCAGAACTTTTTAAAGCATATCTAATGTTAACATTTCCATTTAATCCTAAAGCCTAAACTAAGTCTTTAACTGCATCAGCATTACTTTCATTTGTAAATAAGGCATTTCTGCAGTAAGCAAAAGTTCTATCTAACGTATTCCAATCATCAGTATTTAGTATTCTTGATAGACCTACAAATCCATCGATACGTGCATTATGTCTAGCTTGACTTTCTGAAGAATCATCATCAAATACAGCTTTACCATTGTCATTTTTCATACCTGGTAAGTAAGTATTCATAGTATATAGAGTTCCTGTGGATTTAGGAGTTTCAACAGTGTCTTCTATATTAGATTGAGATATTGCTGATTCGTATTCCTCTTCTGAAGTATTTTCCATTCCAGTAGTTATGGTAGTAACTTCAGGAATTATAGGTTCAGTAGGAACTTCTCCTTTATACTATTGCTAAAGAGCTTCTTGTGTTACTTCAGAAGTTTTACCATCTTCGTCATGAATCTTATACATAAGTGGTTCACCTGATAAGACTTCATCAATAGTTATCTTTTTATCATTAGAACCATCATTTATTAAAAATGTTTGTCCAACTGTGTAAAGTGGAACAGTTGTTTTATCATCCTTTTTCTATAAAGTATATTCTTTATTAAAATCTACTAAAGGAACACTAAATTCATCATCTCCATTCTTTAAATTTACAGTAGGAACCCAATTACCATTGTCCTCTTTAGCTTCAACACCCATTATATCAAATTCTTGGTCTAATTTCTTAGCTATTGAATTTGTAGTACCATCAGGATTATATACAAGCTTTTTAAAATTCTCAACTTCTATATTAGCATCAGCCTAACTAGTTGTAGTATTAGCTGGAGGAACACTCGCAGGTGCTGGAACTGGAGGTAAACCTCCTGGAACAGGAGGCTTAGTAGAAGTAGGTGTATTAGTAGGTGCTTCTAATTTAGTTATTGCATTATTATCATCTACCATATCTTCTAACTACTCTAATCTTTCCTTAGAAGCATGTTTAATAGCTTCAGCACCTATAGTTTCTAACTAAAATTTTTTATCCTAAGATGTTCCTATAGTTCTAATACCTTTAGTAGTAGTTGGTGTTATAGCTAAAACTCCCTATGAAGCTCTTGTTATACCAGTATACAAAGATCTTAAATAGACGGAATCAGGCACATTAGAATGAATATCATTCTCTACTATATAGTATTTACCTTCTAAACCCTAAGCATCAGAATCTTTATATGGTATTATTTTATCCTTGTATTTAGTAGTTAATAACTTATATAATTCAGTATTAGTATCGTGATAAATGTATCCTATTTTTTCATCGCCTGAAGTAGATACCATCAAATCTATAGTAGGAACAATTCTATCAAGCTCCTCTTTGCTTAAACCTTTTAAGACATTAACTGGTTGAGCTATTTTTACACCAAATAAACCTACATGATCTGGATCATTATCTAGATAAGTGAAATTTAAATCCACATCTTTACCATCATTTAGGTTCTAAATAGCTAACTACATCATTTTGGTACAATTGGTAAGCTATTTATTTAAAGTACGTAAAGATACTCCTAATTTAGGACTTCTTATAAAATTATTTCTATTTAAAGTTACACTTACAGGATTTCCTTTATATTTAACATCGTCTATAAAAGCGATAGATGTATCCTAATCAAAGTCTCCAGCAGTAAGTACAACAGTTCCATGTTCTTTTGCCCACTACTCTATCATACTAACTTCCTACTAATTATAGTGAGAAATCTCATCTATAAAGATTACCTTAGGAGCGTCAGCTATTTTATTTAATTTCCAGGTATTCTCTAATTTACCTGTAAGTGGATCAAATTTATATGAATCTTTATATAGATAATTCTTTCTATCCTTACTATTATCTCTAATATCTTTCCATTCAGAAGATAAGTGTTTTAAAAAATCAACTCTCCCAAAGGTCTGTCCTTGTAATCCTAAATCTTCAGCTGCTTTCTATGCAGAATCGCTAGTCTCATGTACATAATAAGCATTCTTTAAGTATTCTGGATTAATGTGATTTATAGTATTAATTACATTTCTAAATACTGCCTTACTTTTACCACTTCCAGCAATTCCTTCTATAAATATTATGTTTCTATATTGAGGAAGAACATCATGTGCTCCAAAGTACTTAAGTAAATCCTTAGAATATGCTTCACCACTATTATCAAACTAGTTTAGTAAGTCAGTTCTTTCTTTTTCGGATAAGTTATTAAATTCCTAAATAACAGTATTTCTGTATGCATCTACAAACTTGTTAAGAGTGTCCATATTAGCTATAGCTGCTACTCCTAAATAGGTAGCAAGTTCCTAACTAGCAATAGGTGCAACTTTATCATTTACTGCCTTTTTATAAGAACCATAAAAATCAGATGCTCTAACTGCTGCTCTAGATGCCAAATACCAAATATAAGAATTATCACTTAAAGATTTAGTGGATTCATTGAGTATGTTATTAGTTTTCTAAAAGAATCCTGCATTTCCTGCAAATTTCTTTAATAACTTTCCTATTTTCTCAACACTTAATTCTCCTTTAGAATCCTTATTAGCTTGAAAGAAATCATATATAGCATTATCTAACTACATCATATATTTCTCTACAGCCGCTCTAGTTTCTTTACTCTATTTAACTCCATCTCCTTCTAAAGCATCTTTGACTTCTGTAGTAATATTATTAAAAGTATTTTTTAAATCCGCTATACTAGTATCTTTCCAATCAGAGTCTGATAAAGTGTCAATAAGCCTTTTTGTACCATTATATAATAATTGATTTTTTCTAGCAGCTACCTTATTCTATTCTTTAAGCTTCTAACCCCTATTCATTTTAGCTAAGGTGTCCGCAAATTCTAGTCTAGCTATAATTTTGTTAATATCTTCTAACATCATATTAGCTTCCTAAGTACTTATTTCTGCTAAAGGTACATAATTTTTCTATGCAGATTTCTAATATACTAAATTAAGCATTCTAGAATAACCAGTTGGGTTATTTATATCTGCATTATCAACTTTCATACCATTAAGTACTGACCTAAATGCTTTAGCTAGTCTAAGTGCTTCTTGATTATTAGCTTCCCATACTTCATCAGTTCCAAATTCAGACATATCATCCTTATTGTTATCTAATAAATCCATAGTTTGCTACCAATGGTCTGTAAACTTTAACTAAGAATTGGTTGCTCCTATTTTAAATTTATCAATAAACTCTAAAGCAGGTGTAGTTGGCAATTTCTCAATTTGTTCCTATAAATCGTTAATTTGATTAACATTTTCAATAGATTCTTTGCGACGTTTTTTAGCTTCTTCATAATTTGGATCTCCGGGAAAAACCTACATAAAGTCGTTATCTGCTTTAGTTGCAATTAAGTCTTTTAACTTAGATAATCCCTAAAGTAATGCTTTTCTAGCTTCTGGATGTATAAATCCCTACTATAGTACTGGTTTAACTAAATTATCAATATTAGTTGAGATAGTTTCCATAAGAATATTATTAGCTTCTTGATTTAATTGTGCTATAATATTTGGATCAGTCTCTGTACTATCAGCAATACTCTATAAACGAGTTCTCTAATCTTCACTTAGATAAGGTTGTGCCATCTATCTAAGTGCTCCGTAAGCTAAAGAATCATTTAATAACTAAGCTTTAGTCTGATAAGCTTCCTAATCGGAGGTGTCAATACTATCTAATTTAATTAAATAATTAGTGATAAACTGGTTAAAATTCTATATAAATTGAGCATTGTTGTTGGTATTAGCCTATTTAATTAATTCCTAATATTGTTGTACTATAGGAGAACCTAACTCCATCATATCCTAATAGGCTGCAGCAGCAGTATGTGTATACTACTTACCATCACCATTCATGTAATCCTTAAACTCTTCGGTTAGTTTTGCAAGCTCAGTATCAGATAGCTAATTAGGTAATTTTCCTACTTTAGCTTTCGTATATTGTTCTAATGAAGTGATAACAAATCCATCATTAATTAATGGGTTTATCTCAAATACAGCATCCCTAATAAAATCAGGAGAGATAGTACCATTAAGGTATTCTTGTAATCTACCTCTAATTCCGTCAATTTCAGCAGCTTTATCAGTTCTAGCCTTCTATTGCTCTGGAGTGGCAGCACTTTTTACATCGCCAATCTCATCATCAATAGCTTTTAACTAAGCTGAGGCTGTTATTAGATCTGCTTGTAAATTCTAGTAGTCCTAAGCATACGTACCTATTACATTAGTATTTTTTAAATTACCTATTTTAAGATTCCTAAGAACATCCTACTAATCTTCCATAGCTAATTTACTAAGTAATGAGTCAGTACTTATTTTAGCACCATTCGTAGTTAATATATTATCAATAAATTTAACCTAATTACGAATAGCTTGTTTAGCAGCAAGGTCTTGATTATCGTCTTTAGTTCCTTCTGCAAATATTATCCCTTGTTCTGAATCATATATAGTTTTAGTAGCAGATTTATTCTTGTCTCCAAGTGTCATTTTATCCACTTGTTTTAAGAAATCACCTAACTAATTATTATTAGCCATATATAAGAGTTGCTACATAGCTGCAGAATTGTCCATTCCAGCTAAGCTCCTTACCTAACTAAAGTTAGTTGCAGCAGAAGTAATTCCTCCACCAAATAAACCCCCTAATGCAGACATGGTATATCTATCTAAAGCATTATCTCCATCCCAGAAATTAAGAGCATCTTTTCCTCTTAACCATCTAGTTACATTAAATATTGCTTTAGAAGCATCTGCTAATAACTCTTCTGAAGTTTCTTCAAAAGCCTCACCTAATGCATGGGCTCCTATGACTTCAGCAGATTTCTTGGTCATAGCCTTTTCTGCATATACATTAGTAGCTACATTTCTACCTATATTAATTAATTTTTTTACAAATCCTTGTTTATCTCCAGTCTATTCCAGTGCCTTTTTAGCATCATTAACTGGTTTAACTAAAGCCTCTGCTATTGCTTTATTTTTAAACTTGTCAATATGTAATTCAGGCAATATCCATTCTCCCAAACCAGTATTAAGAATCCAAGCTTCGCCTCCAGCATAGCCAAGAGTTAATAAAGCTGCTTCTAAGTCTGAAGCTCCTGCAGCCTTTGCATCACCGTAGGTGTCCTATACAGTAATACCTGTCATGTAAGCTTTAGAAAGAGGACTACCTATACTATTAGCTTTTTTAACCAAATCATCAACATATTTAGCAGCTTTAGTTTCATTAATGGCATTAAGTTCAGTCATGTACTATTGTAATAATGGTACATTCTTTTCACTTACTGCATCCTATAATAATTTGTCGGTAGTTAAATTAGATGTCTTTTGTAATTCTGCAAGTTTTGACTTCTTTAAGGCATCATAACCTTCCTTAGACATTACTTTCCAAGCATCCTTTCCTTCAAATAATACAGGAGCTGCTTTAAATATCCATCGCTGTTCTGCTAACTAGCCTATGGTATCACCAATCATATTAATAAAGTTCTCAGCACACCAAGTATGTTGCTAAGCATATTCTGTAGCAGATTGTCTATTAACAGACTTAGCCCATCCCTATATATTATTTAAAGTAGGACTATCATTTCCTGCAACAAGTTTGCCTAATGTAGCTAATAATCCTGCTGTCTAAGTAGCTACACTTAATCCAGTAATTACTGGACCAACATAAGGAATAAACATACTTCCTACTAATGCTGCATTCTTTAATAAAGATGATCCTATTCCTTTCTAATCTAAATCATCAGAATCAAAAAAGTCAAATTTATTCCATATAGAACCGTCAGTGGTAAGAGTATTCATTTTATTAAGAACCTACTTATCATGTACATCACGTCCGGATAGAGTTTCATAATAAGGTAAACCATCTTCGTTATATTTTAAGTCACCTTTCTTATGTAATACTTCTCCTGTCTTTGGGTCTACTACATCATTGTCATATGAAGCAAGTACTAAGGTATTAAATAGATTAGAAAAGAAAGAATCATTAGGACTAGCAGACTTCTCACCAGTGATAGGATTTACTACAGCTTGTGTCTAAGCTATTTCAGAAGTAGATAATGTTCTTTTTCCCATCTAACCCATCTACTCTAAACTATTAGTTACTAAGGTTGGATTTGCTCTTTTAACTAAAGTTGGTTTATAATCTACAGTTCTTTTTTTAGGATTTACCCATATATTATCTTTACTATATTGTGCTTGTTCTAGAATAGCTTTTTCATAATCATCATTAGACATCTAATTATAAAACTATCCTGCACTCTAGTAAAAGTTATGAAATTTATTTTTATCAAATTGTCCATTAGAATCCTAAAAAGCACTAACGGACTTAATCTTATCACTTTGTAAGTATTTATCTTCTGATTGTAACCCGGTATTATCACTATTTAAACCTACAGCTTGAAAATCTTCAAGAGTGAATTTAGGGTTAGCTAGCATATTTAATATAATATCATTTTCTTTCATTAAAGTTGTCCTGGATTTACATAATTACGAGTTCTATTAGCAGCTTGCTATCTAGCTTCAATCATTTCTGCCTAAGCTGTTGTTGGTTTAGAACCTGCTGCTGCAGAATAGGTAAAGTAATCATCATTAATAGGCATAAATATAGTTCCTTTATAAACATGAGTATAATCATTAAATACAGGAGATATAGAATCCCACCAGCTTTTTTCATCATATTCTACTTTATTTTTTTCACCTCTACCCTTATTTAAAATGTTAAGAGTATTAGCTATTGTATTTTTATCAGTAGTTTCTGATAAATAATCAGCTACTTTAGCTTCATCACCAAAAGCATTATCTAAAGCGGTTCCATTTACTATACCAAATTTGATGTAGTTAGTTAAAACATCCCCATTAGGACCATACATTACTGGTAAATTATGATTTTTATAGATAGCATTAATCTATCTTGGATCTTTAGTTCCTGATTGTTTTATTTCATTCTATGCCTATTTATATCTACCTAACATAGCTATGTCAGGTCTTTTCTATCCTGTTTCATTAAAATACTATATATCTAAAGGTAAGTAAGCTGTATACAATGCGGTACCATCTATAGCTATATTCTACATTCCTGCTTGTGGTATCTAAACATCTCCCATAAAGGCATTACTAAAATCTAAATAGCCTGCATAATCACTGGATGCTACATCACTTAATGATGCCATACCAATACCTTCACCATTCTTAGTTATAGGCATTTGCACAGTAGGAATTTGTATACCATTAGAAGCACCTGCAGCTGTCTAAATAGTAAATTCATTTTTCTAACCATAGCCTGCCTATAACATAGCTACTGGATTCATAGACAGACCATCTATAGAATGAGGATCTTTATCTCCTTTACTTGATTTTTCCTAATGGTTTAAAGCAGTATCTTCTAGTTTAAGATCAAATGATTTTTCAGGAGACGTCTTAGAGCTGATTAATTGTCCTATCATAGCTAAAGCTTCATCATCTGTACCCCCTTCTGTTCTTGTCTTTAAAAGAGATTTCATATTATTAGGTAAACTTCTATATATGTAGACTAATGCCTATTGAGCCTATTCTGCAGAATCTTTGGTCATTAATTTACCACTATATAAATCCTGAACAGTAGCATCATAATTTCCAGACTAAGCTACTGCCTATTTAAAATCATTTAAGCCCTTTAGTATAGTTCCAGCATTAACATTAGCATATAAATTTTCTTCTGATTTAGAGGCTCCTAATCCCTGAATACATTTTTGAATATATTCTGTTATTTTGTCTATTCCTATACCATTATTAACTATATTTAATATTTTATCATTACCTGCTAAATTAGCGTCATTAGCCCTCATATATAGTAAATCCTAATTAGTTACTATGATCCAGCCAGATTGTTTAGCTTCTTCAGGAGACATCAATTTAAAATCTTTTCCATTTGTCACATACACTTGCCCATACTAATCAATAGCAGCTTCATTCAATCCTCCATTAGATTTTACAGTTTCCATAGCTTTATCATACTGGTCTCGACTAAAAGAGAGATTATTCATAGTCTAAAGAGTGGATAAGTACTTAGATTCTATATTCTAAGTAAACGAACCATCAAAATCCATCTAGGTAAGCTATTCAAGCTACTATAACTAATTCATAGCTATATTTACATCACTTGGAAGACCTTTAAGCTTTTCTTTAAGCATTGTATATAAATCTTTACTTGTTAACGTACCACTCTAAGAATCCTTAGTAGCTTTTGCAGCCAGAGCTTCTTCCTAAGTGGCAGTTGTTCGCTTATCAGACACTATTACTGGCTAATAAGCAACAAAGGGAGGAGTAGTTCCTCCCTATTGAAACTTAAATATCATTTTAATTGGATTTCTTTTTACGTTTCTTTTTAGTACTACTATAATTAGTTAATCTATTTATAGCATCATACATTCTATCTATATGGTCTTTAGTAGTTTTATAGAATCTATCAGCATCTGCAGTCTAAGCTTTTAACTATGCTGCCGCAAGTTTCTCACCCTTAGCTGCTTCTCGCACTTTGTGTAGATTTATATGACCACCTTTCTTCTGCTTAGGAGTCTAAGTAGTTATAGTTGGTGAATATCCTCCTTGTCTAATAGTCCAATATTTAGATTTAGGAATACCATAATATTCTCCAAGTAAATCTTGCTAAATTTGTCTAGTAGCTGATAATACTTTATTCCACTACTTTAATTTAACAGGGTCTTTCTAGACATCATCAAGCCTCATAGTACCATCTACATATACTTTATTCCACAAGGATACATCTTC
>ERZ1034680.895-NODE-895-length-12760-cov-15.861236_pt1 | contig 12760 bp, 18 predicted proteins | sample MGYA00520639_ERZ1034680 | MGnify/ENA primary metagenome ERZ1034680 (study PRJEB33766, sample SAMN09781760) | gut metagenome | biome: gut microbiome | host: Homo sapiens | place: Madagascar | study: EMG produced TPA metagenomics assembly of the PRJNA485056 data...
AGATGTCTTGAAATCAAGCATTTCTAGGAAATATGCATAAAAGAAAGTAGAGAGTTTATCTATGCAGGACTTGTTCTCCAAGCGAAGAACGAAATAGGTGCTGTAAGGTGGTTCAAAGGATGCCATAGCAAGCCCCCTTTTCCTATGAGTGTGAACGGACAAGCATATTTTAAAGGATTCGGTTTCATAGCGAAAGGAGAGCGCAGATGAAAAAAGTGCAATTTTTGTTGTTCACAATTCCGATTATTCCGATGACGGCCATCCTGTGCTGCTGGTGCATGAAAGAGCTGTATGGGGGAACAATTCCCAAAGAAGTGAACTGGCTTCCAATCAGCCTGATTGTGGGGGTAATTGCGTGGCTCTTTGTGGTTGTTGACGGATGGAAAGAGAGTCCGGAGTCATGGAGCCGGAAGGGAAAGTTTGATCATCCGAAGCCGCCGGAGAAGCTGCTGAAGAAGAAACCGCAAGGAATTGTCCTTGGCAAGTATCAAAGCCGATATGTGTGCGATATGGGGCGTCCGGCGCATATTTTGGTATTGGGCCAGTCTGGTTCGGGAAAATCCGTTCTGCTGCTTTCTACGCTGCTGGCGAACAATGGAATGGTGGAGGACAATAATGACCGAAGAAGTACGGAGAAAATGTCACACCGCAGTCTCTTCGTGCTGGACCTGAAAGGTGAGCTGAGTTACAAGTCCGTTCGTTATTCGGATGAGAGCGGCTGCATTGTGAGCATCAACGATCGTTCTTTGATGGGCTATGATATGCTGTACAAGCTGCATCGAGGCCGAAAGCCAACTACGCAGGAAATTATTACCACGATGGGCCAGATCATCATCTACTTGGTTCCGAAGTCACCAAGCGACAAACAACCGTATTTCGTGGATGCAGCAAGAAACCTTGGCAATGGTCTTGCCATTGCTTATGTGCAGGAAGCAGTTGCCAAAGGAAGATGTCCGGAAATCATTGACATTATCGATCAAATTCTTGGCGAACCGGTGGAGCAGCAGATACAGCATGTACTGGAAACGGCACGGCCTACCAGCGCGGAGTATAAGTATCTGAACCAGTTCTCCGGGATGATTGCCGAGACAGGGAATGCAACGCTGGGATCGGTTTACAGCAGCCTGTGTAACGGTCTGACGGTTTTTGCCAATGATCAGGATTTGCGCTACATGCTGAAGATCAATCCCTGCCGTGTGACACCGGATACGCTTTATCAGGAAAGGTGTTCTGTTTTCCTGACACTGGATGAGTCGAAGCTGGAGCAATACAGCCCGCTCACCCGCATCATCCTTGCGCAAATGCTGGATGCCGCAATGGAACTTCCCGACTCATCCAAGGATAACGGAGAAGGCTGCCTTTTTGTTCTGGATGAAATCTCGCGCGTACTGAATGGTTCTTCAGATATGGCAAAATTATTGACTTCTTCCATCAAGACGCTGCGCAGCAAAGGCGTTATTCTCTACATCATCAACCAAACCATTTCGGCCTTTGAAGAATCGATTGGATCGAAGACTGGAGTAGATGATCTGGTGAGCAACTGCGAATACACCGTCATCCTGTCAGCAAAGGATCGGGCAACAGCACAGTGGATCGAAAAGCTGGGCGGACAGTTCCTGCAAAGGCAGGTCAGCAGTACGGGAAGCTATGCTTCAAGGAAAAATACAACATCTTACCAGTTACAAGCGCTGTACACTGCGGATGAGCTGCTGCGGCTGCAAAGCGAGGGAAAAGAGCTGCTAATCAGTCCATATGGAATCTATCAGCTGAAGAGGGCGGCGTATTATGAGGACAAAAGATTAAATACGTTGTCAGAAGAAATTCAGGCAGACAATGATAATTGGAAGAAGCTGTTGGGGTAAGAAAACAGTTTATTTTGGCTGTTTTCTGCTAAAATGAAAAGAGGCAAATGCTTCTCGTGTTTTACTCGAACGAGACCTGCAAAGGGATAGCCTTGACTGGATGCTTAGTAGCTCGATTCTGGAATGCTGCTTGACATACACTGGTATTCAAGCTAAATGTGACAAACATAATAGTGAGATGTATACACGCACTGTGTCATGTTTTTAACGGCTATTTGTGACTACACAGGAGTGCTATTGCTTTTTTAACTATAACAGATATGGGAACTGTTAATAGATAAAAACAAGATAACAATGCAAACGTACTCGCAGACAGGTTTCGGTGCGAACATACTTGTTGAAATTGGAAAGAAGAGTGGCTACAAATAGAAAGCTTTTCAAAGATTACGACCGCCTTGGACTGTGTGCTTGACAATATTGCAGAAATAGAGAAAGTTGGCGAATGAGAGATTGGAAAAAAGCAAAAACAGGGAAAAATGATGAGCGTTATACTGTTAATTGATAGAAATGTGATGAAGAAAGAGTTAGCATAAGAAGTTGGAATAAGTACAGCGTCCATTGCGAAGCTTGGAAAAATGAAAATGTAAATACAGAGATTTTGCTAAAAATATGCAATGCCTTAAAATGTGACGTTTCAGATATTATAGAAGTTGTTTCAGATGAAGAGTAAAGGAGTATGATTATGAAAACACCTCACTTAGTACAATATCAGGGAAGCAAGAGAATTATAGCACCAGAAATAGTTAAATTTTTTCCTACAACATTTGACAGACTCATTGAACCATTTGCGGGAACATGTGCTATTACAATTTTAGCTGCTACACAAGGTCTGTGTAATGAATTTTGGATTAACGATATTAATGAACCTCTTATGAATCTAATGGAAGAATGCATAAATAATCCATTGGAACTAATTGATGCATATGAAAATATATGGAAAGGGCAATTTAATGATGGAGAAAATAATGTGGATTATTTCTATAAAATTAGAGAGGAATTCAATAAAGGTAAAAAAGACTCAGCTAGGATGCTTTTCTTATTAGCAAGAGTAGTAAAGGGTGCTGTGAGGTATAATTCAAATGGAGAATTAAACCAATCATGTGACAAAAGACGTTATGGTACAAAACCGAGTGTTATTGCTAATAATGCTCTAGCAATATCTAAACTATTAAAGGATAAAACGAAATTTTCGAATTTGGACTATAAAGATGTATTATCCAGAGCACAAAAAGGGGATTTGGTTTATATGGATCCTCCATATCAAGGAACTTCTAGAAAAGACTGTACTAGAGACAATAGATATATTCAAGGTGTTGAATTTGATGAGTTTGTGGAACAATTAAAGGAATTGAATGATAGGAATATAGATTATATAGTTAGTTATGATGGAAGAACTGGTGAAAAAAACATTGGTAAAATCTTGCCTGAGTCATTGAAATTAACGCACATTTATATAAATGCTGGCATATCAGCGCAGGCAACACTTAATGGTAAAAATGAAATTACATATGAGTCTTTATATGCTAGTAGAAATTTAATGAAACGACAAGAAAAATATGAACAGATGGAATTATGCTTTGCATAAGGGGATAATAATATGAATTTACCACAGGAATTTATGGATGTATTGAACGGAGTAACGAATAAAAGAGCAAGGTTTGTAATTGATACTATTTTGAAAAAAGGTTATTGTAGCACGGAGGATCTGAAAAATGGTGGTTATGAACATGCACCAAGAGCAGCAAGAGACGTGAGAGAATTAGGAATCCCGTTGGAAACATATAAAATTAAGGATTCTACAGGGAAAAATATAGCTGCATATAGATTTGGGGATTGGGAGGAAGCTAAAAGAAAAAATCAGTTATCTAAAGTATCTGGAAGGACTCAACTTACAGAAAAATTAAAAGATGCACTGTTAGATCGTTATGGCGCAAAATGTAATCTATATGGTGAAGAATATCCTGCCAGATTGCTTCAACCAGATCATCGCATTCCATATGAAATAGGAGGAGACCCTGAGAATATGATGGATTTAGAACGTTTTATGTTGCTGTCACCTTCTGCAAACAGGGATAAATCTTGGGCATGTGAGCATTGTGAGAATTGGAGTAAGAAGGATATAAACATGTGCAAAAAATGTTATTACGCATATCCGGAAAATTATAGTCATATTGCTGGGAAATTAGAGAAAAAAGTTAGTGTGATTTTCGATGATAAAGATATGAACTTATATAATGAATTGTTCAATCAGGCCAGCGCAAATGGCATTACATGTCAAGAGGAAACCAAAAGAATAATTGCATATTATCAGAAAATGATGAAAATGAAAGGCGATAAAAAGTAAAATGCAAGAAAAATATTGGAATTATATGGTCCAAATAAAGGCATGGATTTTCTACTTAGATATATATGCAGAGGATTCGTATAAGTGGGATCGAAGAATTAACATATATGGCGCAATAGCTTCTTCTTCGAGTATAGCGGCATGGACGATATGGAGAAATTGGTCTTTTATATGGGCTGCCATTATAGCAATATCGCAAGTGCTTACGGCGATAAAACAATATTTACCATTTGGAAGAAGATTAAAATATCTTCAACCATTTATTGAAGATATGAAGTTGCTTTATTTAAAAATGGAGTATGATTGGTATAGGGTTGCAGCAGGTGAATTATCAGAGAATGAGATTAATGGCTTGTTATACTCGTGTAAAAAGGAATATTCAGGTATTGAAAGTAAATATTTAAAAGAAGAGATGTTAGTTGAAAATGTGAAATATAAAAATAAAGCTGATATGAAAACAGAAGAGTATTTTAAAAATAATTTTTAGGAGGTATATAGAATGTCAGATAAAACAAATCAGCCACAAGAAATGCAGAAAAGAGGTTTTTCTTTACCAACAACATCAGCAAAACCGCCAATGCCACCAGTTAAGGAACCTAAAAAAGAGGAAAATAAATGAGAAAAGCATTATGCGTAGGAATTGACAGTTATCAAAACATAAGTGACTTACATGGATGCGTGAACGATGCAAACGCGGTCAAAGCAGCTTTAGAACGTAATGGTGATGGATCATTAAATTTTGATGTAAAGATTATGTGCTCAACAAGTGAAAATTCATATATTAAAAGAGGTGAATTACGTGATGCAGTGAATGAATTATTTGCAAGTGATTCGGAGATAGCAGTTTTTTATTTTTCAGGTCATGGTTCTATTGATAGTCTTGGTGGTTACTTATGTACTAGCGAAGTTAATAGACCAGACGATGGACTTTCGCTAAATGATATTATGGGTTTTGTTGCAACTTCAAATGCTCATAATAAAGTAGTGATTCTGGATAGCTGTTTTAGTGGTGATATTGCAAATAGGATAGATATGCCAAACTTTTCAGTGATACATAATGGAACGACATTATTAGCCGCTTGTGGAAAAACAGAGTATTCAACGGAGAAAAACGGACATGGAGTATACACTTCGTTATTAGTTGAGGCATTATATGGAGGCGCAATGAATTTGTTAGGAGAAGTTTCTCCTGGAAGCATTTACTCTTACATAGATAGGTCATTGGGGAGTTGGGAACCGAGACCAGTGTTTAAAGCAAATATCAATGGCTTTGTCTCATTAAGAAAGAATACACCACCGATTTCAATTTTTGAATTGCAAAAGATAACAGAAATATTCAAATCAAAATATGATGAATATAAACTTGATCCTACATATGAACCAGATAAACATGAGGCAAATATACCAGAGGTAAGTAAGGAGCATGAGGCTATATTCGCAACATTACAGAAGTACGTAAAATTAAATTTGGTTGTACCTGTTGGGGAGGAACATATGTATTATGCTGCGATACATTATAAAACGTGTAAATTGACTACACGGGGACAGCATTATTGGAATTTAGTAAAGAAGAACACCATATAATACAAAAGGAGATTGTTATGAGGATTAATGTATTTATACCGCATAGATGGAATTATAATGACTATGACAAAATTAGTGTGTTATTAGATAGGACTAAATATAATGTGAGAGATTATTCTGTACCGAGCACATCACCATTTGATAGAATTGATAGTAGGTACAATGTTGATCCACAAATAAAAAGACAAATACGATATGCTAGTGTAGTTGTATGCTCCAATAGACCAGCAAATAGCAATGGAATGTCAATAGAAGAGATTAAATTTGCTATCGAAATTGGAAAACCGGTTGTAGCAATAAAGATAACAGATAGTACGGCTTCGGAATTTATAAATTTGAATATTCCTGTAATTCCAAATAGAAAAGATTCATTAGAAAATTGGATAAGCCGAAATGTATGAATTACTGAATTAAAGAGATGCTTTAATTGCTGATTGTAATAACTCAAACTTCACTGAAAACTGTGCTGGACCTTGAAAACTCAAAAAACAGCAGCCAAACATAGAGGCTTACATCATCGCAGTTGCGCCTTGTACTTGTAGTAGGTTCCTCGTGAAATGTCGCCGATCAGCCTCATGACTTCCGGATCTGTCAGTGTTCCGTTGAAGTCCCGAGAATACTTTTGGATCTGCTCCTTGATGGCTGCTTCCCGCTTCTGGTGAACATGGCTGCCGGGCTGTCGCCCGATCTGTTTTCCACTGCGGCGAGCGGTTTCGATACCTTCCCGTGTACGCTGGCGAAGATCATCCACTTCCTTCTGGGACTGTTCGAAGGCAAGGCGGATCTGCGTTTCGGCCAGTGACATGAGAAAGGCATTCACTCCTTCCAAGATCGGATCCACGGCGGTTCCGGTCATCGGAATGGAGCTTTGAAGAGATTGCTGGTAGGTATCGGTATTGATCAGGGGTTCTTTCAAAAAGACAAGACGGATGCCCTGATTGTAGAGTCTCTTGTATAGTTCGAAGCCTTCCTGCGCGTTACGGGACATTCTGGATACGGAATCAAAGACAACGGTATCTCCCGGCTGGAGTTGACGGAGCATTCGGTCAAAAGCAGGGCGATCGGTGGTAGTGCCGGTATAAGTCTCTTCGATGATCTTGGCCTCTGGGTAGGCGTGCGTGATGTTGCGGATCTGACGAGTGATGTTCTGCTTAGCAGTTGAAATGCGGCAATAGCCATATGTTCTCTTCATAATAGATCTCCTTTGTGTCGGATGAAAATAACTCTACAGTACATTATAGACGACCGTCTATTTTGATACTGGATAGAACCGCTTTTCTGTCCTTCCCGGTCGCAGAAAAGCGGTCCAAGAAAACGTAAGGGTTAATTTGACACAGCATCAAAAAACTCGTTTCGGGCAATCTGATTCAGGATTATGAGTTGGATCAGGAAGGGAATGTCACGGATGCACGAGCGGCCGGAGTTGACATTGCGGTCGTGCCAATTTGCATAGCAGGCATCCATGCGGTAAAGAGCGGAAGTTGGATCCCTTCTTACGGAATTCAGATTATTTGCTTTCTGGTAGGCGGCGAGAGTTGTGGTTACCTCTTTGACCATATAATCATCAATAGCATTGATAAGAGCTTTATTTGTTATCATCGTTGAAATACTCCTTTCATTGTTGGCGTTCTTGCCATTCCACCTGCTCTTCTTCACGAAGAATTGATTCTTCCACCTGCAATACGAGTTGCACGGCTTCGCCGATGGCAGAGGCAAGCTGTGAGGCGGAGGATTCCTGCCGGTATCTGGTCTGATAGCTTGCGACGAGGTGTTTGATTCTTACCGGAACGAGGGCTTTTTGTTTGAGATATCGCTCTTTTGATTCCGAAACCTGTTGCTTGGCTGTATGCAGCAGTTCTTCTTTCATCCGGACCTTGCGAAGAGCTTGGTTTAAGAGCTGCTGATCTTTTTGCAGTTTGGACTCGTTTTCATAGCCGTAGCGGATGCGAAGCTGCTGAAGGAGTTGTTCTCCCTGCTGAAGGAGCCGCTCATTCTTCTGAATTTTTTGATCCAGATGTTTCCTGTCAGAGATACGCCTCATGTTTTCCAGCTTGGCGGAAAGATCGCTGGTTTCGGATCGGATGTGCATGAGGTTCGAGTTGATCTTACTGGTTTCTGCTTGAAAAGCACTCAGCCGCTCCTGAAGCTGCTCGGTATCTGACGTTAGTTGCTGAAGCTGCTTTGTCAGGGAAATATCATAACAGCGGGCAGAGATCCACTGTCGGCGGTAAACCTCCAGCAGGGCTGCCTGCCGTTCGGCCTCCTGCTCAATCTGTTTTGCCTCCCGTTCCTGCGCAGCGTAAAGATCGATCATGTGATTGTGACGCCGGATTTCACGGTTCAACGAGGCCAGGTATCCGGATATGTTCCCTGTAAGCTCTTTTCCCTCTATGGTGAGGCGAGACTGTCTGCACTCTTCCTTGGCGGCATAGGGGCCGAGGTGCAGCTGGGGAATCTTCCCGAGCCCCTGTTCCTTGTAGCTTCGCATATCAATCCGTTCTGTTACATCAGGTACATATTGGTTCAGGCAGTTGTTCACAGAATCTTGCCAGTGAAGGCGCATATCATGTAAGAATTGTGGACTACCGACGTAGGCTGCTTCTGGGGTGGAAGTGCCGTGTCTGGTCATACGGGGTGTCCGGCTGATTCTTTCGTATCCCATGCAGGCGGCTTCCCGTTTTGTTATCCACTGAGACTGTGTTCCGGTATCATACTGGTACTGCTTTTGCCATTGTGGTCCAGCTTTTTTCAGTTCCTGCGCTGTCATGCTGCAGACATCGCCAGAGCGCATGTTCTGCACGATGTACTGGCAGGAAATTCTGGCAAGCCATTTCCCGTTTTCGTCCATCATTCGCTGACATACCAGACAATGAAGATGCGGGTTAAGGTATTGATATTCTTCCGGGGATTTTGCAGGAAATCCTTGGGAGTTGATCGGTACGCCGTGATCATCCTGTGCGACCGGATTGTGAATGGCAAACTGTACACAGCAGCCCTGATCAACAAAGTGCTGGCAGAATTCTTTTGCAAGAGGAATCCACTGTTCCTTTGGAATTTCATTCGGAATGGCAGCAACGATGCTCAGTCCCAATTTTGCCTGCGGACTCTTCTCGGAACATTCCAGACTGGACCATAACTTTTCAGCGGAATGGAAAGATTGCGGAGCATGGGGAGGGAGCAGGACTTCGGAGTGCACAATCCCGCTTTTTGCCCGATAGTCATGAGTGAGACCTGTGTATTCGTTTGTCTCCTTTTCTCCGCCGATGTAAGCGCTGCTTGCGACGATGCTTCTTCCAGCACTGCGCTTCACGGTTTCGGCATGCAGGTAAGCAATCATGGAGATCACTCCTTTCACAAAACAAATGCCTTCTCTGCTAAGTGCGCCAATCTTTTATAACGCATCCTGCGTTATCAGCTTGGCTTAATGTCCTGATCCTCTTCCAGAGGATTGCGGTGCCCTGACGGGGAAAGACGGGAGGACAGAAGATCCTGAAATTCTTCCGGTGTCAGTTGATCGGAACCGGGGAAAAAAGATTCGGCAATGGCGCCAAATTGAATCAGCCTTCGTGTCCGCTCTTTTCGATGACGGATACGTTCTCTTACCGATTCCAGCTCTTTCTGATGCTGAAGCTGCGCTTTGGTATAAGGCATCTTATTCTTCCTTTCTGCTGATTACAGACTGTTGTGAGCTTGATGTCTGGTGTGTTCCAGAAGCTCCTGATGCACAATGATCTGTTCTTGTGATCGTTCCATCTGGATAGTGCGCATCTCTGTCTGAAGCTGGTCAATGATATGGGCTGAAGTCTGTCGGATGGTTTCCCGAGAGGCTTTCAGCTCTTTGACATTCCGGTTGCTGGACCATGAAGCGACATAGGGAAAAGAGTATTCTTCCACAGAGAGGCCGAGAGAGGAGCAGATGACGAATGCGGTGCTTTCTGCTTCGACTTCCATGGTTTGACGATCTTTCTTGTTTTCCGCCATGGCTTCTTTGGTGTGGAGCAGGCTGTGTGTCAGTTCGTGCAGAGCTGTCTTAACGGTTTGTACCTGACTGAGCCCGGACTGAACGGCAATTTTATTTTCGTTTGGGCTGAAAAATCCGTAGGCCTGACCGGGAACATCCATGAAATCAATGGGAACAGGGGAGATCCTTCGAATTGCTTCCAGCAGATCTTCGTACTGGGAAACATCCCCGGTAAGTGCATGCGTCAGCTCGGGAAGAGGTTCGCCTTCGGTCTGACTGTAATCAAAACATACAGCAGCGCGATAAGACATCACCGTGACCTGTTTGACCGTCAGCTCATGGGTGACCGGATCTTCCACTTCCTCGTGACATTTGTAAGGAGCGGGAGCAAGGATGTGAATTCCCTGCTCCCCGGCCTTGACATGCCGATGAAAAGTGTTGCGCCACGTGGTATATCCGGCAACATAGCTCGCATTGGGACACTGCATATGAATCAAAATTTCGTTGTTCGCGGAATAAGAATGGAACTTCGATATTGTTCGCAAGAAGTTTAGATAGTTGTCACTATGAAAAACTTCCTTAACGCCCTGCTCAAGTTGAGCGGTTAGGGCTTTGACTTGTTCAGAACGTGTGCTCATGAAATCTCCTTCTTCAAAGATTGTCATTCAAAGGGCAGATCTTCGCATGGATCAGGAAGGTCGGCGGGAGGAATTTCGCTGGCTGAATCGTCTTCATAGGACTGATCCAGTGGATCCTTGTCCAGATCATAAGGAATATCATCAGGAGCGTCGGAAAAATCGGGAACATCCGCGATAGTTGTTCTGCTGGAGATAAGATCCGCCAAACCGATTGCTTTTCTCAGATTGTCAGTAGTTACTTTCATACCAATACCCTCTCTTTCTTTTTAGTGCATTCTTGATCTCGGGAAAGTACATCATCGTGTGCGATAGAGAGCCTTCCATTGAAGCTGAAGGCGTGGTCAGACAAACGATCTTTTTCTGATACTTCTGCCTGATTAACCTCCCGGATGACTTGATTCAGTTCCGATATACTGGGAGCATCTTCTCTGCGCAGCACGAGAATCTCATGAATTGAGCAGGGAATGATGATCAGTTCGCTGCCGCCGAGACGAGCCTGAATGAGCCGCATCGCTTCTGGACTTGCCAGAACAGAAGCACCGTCCAGACTATCCTTGTTGGAAACGACAAAAATGGTTCCGTGGGGGAGATCTGCTGTGAGATCCGCTGCAATTTCCTCGCCCATAACACCGCCGAGGGCCTGCTCAATCGAGCGAATGTAGTAGCGGTCAGGTGAGACAGACGAGTAGGCAAGCTCAAAAAGTTCATCATCAGTAAGTCTTTCTGCCTGAAGAGCTTCGTTCGTAACCACATGAGAAAAAGGGCTCTTGTCATGATAGGTTTTGACAATACAGGAAAGATCAGTACCCGGAATATCCTGATGCGGAACATCTGCAGCGCAGTTTTGATTTACAACCGCAATATAAAAGTTATCCATATATCCTCCTTTCGTGATAAGCGTTATAGAATATCTATAATAAATATGTCAGAAATTTTGGAAATGAAACAAAGCTGAAATAAAGCTACGCAGTCTGTAAAAAAGAAAAATGCATTGCTGCTGTACGCACAAATTACTATAAAATAGTCAGGCAAGGAGACACGAAGATTTCTGAAAGGAGTGGTGCGCTATGGCAACAAAATCAGCTAATTTGTACGCAAGAATAGAGCCGGATGTGAAAGAACAGGCAGAAAGTATCTTGTCAACACTTGGTATTCCGGCATCCAACGCTATCAATATGTTTTACAAACAGATTATTCTAAACAGGGGACTTCCCTTTGAAGTGAAAATTCCTACGGCAAGACCTGTTAATGTGTCAGAATTGACTGAAGCAGAATTGAATGCGGAACTGGAGAAAGGATATGCGGATATGGCTGCAGGCAGAACAAAACCCGCAAAGCAGGTATTTACTGATTGAAACCTCAAAAGGAATCCATCCGCTGCACCCTGAGATTGGAGACAGAAAAAGCACCCTCTTACGAATAAGGACAGCCTTTCGGTTAATCGTGCAGATTCATATTTTTTAATGCTCTGAGCTGATCCCGCTTTGCGTAGATTACATTCAGAATATACACCTTGCCGGATGCATCATCTGGTCTGTAATAGATGTAAAAGTTCTTGGCGATGATTTTTCGCACACCTCTGGAGTGCCATGGCTCCTGTTCTATAGGAGCGATACTGGAAGCCATGTACGTCAGTTTCTGCATCCGGTGTAATGATGATTTCATAGGAGTCCACTTATTTAAGCCCCCCTTCCAGATCGTCAAACACCTCGCTCATTGGTCTGCCTTCACCGGAAATCGCCTGAGCGTAGCTGTGCTGGAGTTTTGCATTCAATTCGGCATCAGACATTGCATCAACGGTTCCTGGCTCTGCCGGAATCGTCAGAGAGAAAGGAACACCATGATGGTAAATGATCTGACGGTAAAGGGAATTAATTACAACAGAAACAGGAACACCAAGCTTCTGCAGAATGTCTTCTGCTTCGATCTTTACATTATTTTCAACACGGGCACTTACGGTTGAGTCTTTCATATCAAATACCTCCTGTTGATCACATTGTAATTCGTTGTATTGCAGACTGCAAGACATACTGCATGAACTGAGCGTGATATTCTACAGCAGAACGAGGAAGATGAAGAGAAAAAATTGGTGGAATAATAAAACGAAAGGTTGGGCCAGGAAAGGGAAGACAATTTTGTTACCATAGGGATTGAAGTTCGGCAAAGCCCTTTCTTTCAATGCTTTCTTGTAAAATCAGTGAGTTCGAGCCTCGTCTGTCGCTCTGTGTGATCCCTTGAAACTATGATGGTTTCAAGGGATTTTTGTTGCTGTTTATTGTCGTTCATTATTTCTGAATGGAACGGAAGCGTTTTTTGCCTAGTATAATGAAAATTAATTAACTGGCTACCTGCCGTAGCTTTTGTTATACTG
>ERZ1034680.896-NODE-896-length-12756-cov-58.326274_pt1 | contig 12756 bp, 11 predicted proteins | sample MGYA00520639_ERZ1034680 | MGnify/ENA primary metagenome ERZ1034680 (study PRJEB33766, sample SAMN09781760) | gut metagenome | biome: gut microbiome | host: Homo sapiens | place: Madagascar | study: EMG produced TPA metagenomics assembly of the PRJNA485056 data...
AGAACTAAATCCTTACAATAATTAATTGTCCAACTTTTGGGGGTCAGTACAAATCAGGCTTTTTTAGCAAAATTACCAATATTGGAAAATGGCCAATTATCTGGAACAAAATATCGATCGTGAATAATTTTTATATTTTACTTTTTAGTCTAATGTGCTATAATAAGTGTGACATTGTAGCATTCTCCACTTTATAGAGCAAGTTCTCAGCGTTTTACAAAGACCTTTTGGGATTGTCGACATATGTTTTCATTTTATTAAAAAGTATTGGAGGAATTTTTGTGTTAAACTTATATAGCCATTATTGGAAAAATGCTTTTAACTATAAGGATAGATCTAATTTTAAAGAATTGATATGCGCTGTCCTATTCAATTCTTTAATGCTTATAAGTATCTATTTTATTGGTTTGTTTGCTCCCCCTTCATTAGAAAATACTATTGTTAACTTATTTTACCTGATTCGTATAGTTATGATTTTTCCAACAATATCACTTTTATTTAGATTAATTAAAAACTACGTTTAAAGTAGGAACTTTAACTAAGTGGTGAGTAATTCACAGAATAATAATATAAAAATAACAAGTTGCTTCAATGGTTGCTAATTGAAAAAAGGAGAGTTTTTTATTTATGGTAAACTAATCAAAAAGAAGAGAAAGTTATTGAAAAAAAGAATGTTGTTATGTGGGAAGTATTTAGTTAATTGAGCTTTCTATCAAATGATGTTGATAAAGAAAAGAGAAATCTTTAGACAGGAGAAAATTATGAAGAAAAAAGTTGTATTACTATCTGCAGGATTATTGTCAATGAGTTTGCTTCTTACGGGGTGTTTTCAAAAAACAAACACGTCAAGTAACAAAGATACAACTAGTTCATCAGTGGCAGAGAAAAATAAGGTTTATCTATCATCGAAAATTAAATCTACAAATCCTAAAAATTTGTCTACTTATAGTGTAAAAGATTTAGTTCAGTATTTTTATAATATGGGATCTCGTGAAATTGGGAATAAAAGTAATGCGGTAGCTGGAACAGTTATTGCAGATTATTGGAAAGAAAGTAATATAGATCCCTATGATGGAAAAACATATTATTATAAGTTTACTCCTAAAGTAAAAATGAGATATGATTTACCAGGAGGGAGAAAATTTACTTTTTCTGGAGAAGCTGAAAATATTGTAGGAAAGATTAAGGGAAAAGATTCTACTAAGGCAGTTGTATTATCCGCTCACTTTGATACTTGGCCAGGCGTGAAAGGTGTGTTAGATAATACTTCAGGAACAGCGGGAATGATGTATTTAGCAAACCGATTGAAAGAGTTTTATGGCTCTGAACAGCCACCTATTGATATAGTTTTTGCAGCGTTTAACGGAGAAGAATATATGTTGGCAGGAAGTTCCGCTTTTTATGAAACTTTAAATAAAGATTATCCAAATTTCTATAATGTTAATTTGGACTGTATTGGTAAAAAAGGGAAAGCATTAGCATACAACTCTGATAATAAATTGTCTCAATCACTCCTAGAAACGGTAAAAACATATTTAGAAGCACAAAAAGTAAAATTATCAGATTTAAACTATGATGATCAAGGAACTAGTGATCATGCTTCATTTTTAGAAAATGGAAAAGCAGCAATAGTAATAGGAAATGATCTAGGCTCTAAATATGTTCATACAGAAAAAGATAACGAACTAAATTTAGATTATGATGAAATACAGAAGATTATAACTGGATTACAAAACTTTATTGTAGAAAGTAATGGTAAAATGTATTAAAGTTAAGAAGGGGATGGGGATTGTCAAGTAAAGTGTGTAAGTAGGAAATAAATTTTTCCCTATTTACAAATAAACACTATACTTTTCAATCCTTTTTGAATAGACATCATTTATCATCAGCTGGTTGAGAACCAATGGGCCAATCGCGTATAGGACCATTGGCCCATTTGCGTTCAAGTTCAGACACACGCAGATACAAAAGCTTTAACAGGGCATTTTCAGGCTCTTTGTCAACTGTAGTGGATGGCAAAGTTAAGCTCTAGCGAGAACAAATGATGTTCTCGCTTTTTTGCTGTTCAAAGCGAGGTAAATGTGTTTTTTAAAGTTGTCAAAGTTCCTGTAACCAAAAGCATTACGTTTAATATCTTTGATGAGTTTATTGGTTGCTTCAAGTTTAGCGTTAGAATAGGGAAGCTTAATGGCATTAGTGATGTATTTCTGATAACGAATGAAGGTTGTTAGTGCTATTTTAAAAGGATGATTAAGTTGAGGCAAAGATGGCAAGTTTTTCAGCGATGTGCGTTAAAGCTTCTCGATTAAGTAAGAGTTGAGCTGTTTTCTGCTTCACTAGCTCAGAGATTTGACAGTTCTTCTGAACAAGGGAGGTCTCAGAAACCGTCACTTTATGGCAGTCTTTGCATTGAAATCTTCTCTTCTTCAAACGAATAAGACTAAGAAGTCCACCAATTTCAATAAAAGGAATCTTAGAAGGCTTTTGAAAGTCGTATTTGATTTGTTTTCCTTGACAATGGCAACACTTAGGAGGAGTGTAATCAAGTGTAGCTTGCACCTCAATGTGTGTTTCGTGTTGAAAAACTTTGGTTAATCTGTAATATGATAGAGTTGTTTCATATGATTTTTTCTATTTATGGTTTCGTCGCTTTAAATGTTAAGTCATATGGGACTTTTTGTATACTCAAAAGCTCCATAACTTCTTAGCAGGATTTTACCCACTACAGAAATTATAGAGCTTTTTTTAGTGACTTTACGAAAACTGACATGGATACTCTCAATCGCGTTTGTCGTATACATGATTTTCCTAATTGATGCCCCAAAGTCAAAAAGCTGTTCAACCTGAGCGAAGTTCCGCTCCCAAACAGCAATGGCGCCAGGATAGTTAGATCAGCGTTGCTTAAACGCTTCAAAACTAGCTTTACAAGCCTTTAGGCTTGGCGCACCATAGAATAGACCTGCTGGTAAGAGACACCAAACTTCTCAACAGCAGCTTGGTAGTCTTTAGCGTGAGCAATGGTGTAGTTGGCAATCTCAATACGTTCTTCAAATGTTGTCGTTCTTCCTTGTTTTATACGGCTATATCCTTTACTAGTAGCTTTTAAGTCTTTACCACTAGTATATCGTTTTATCCAGCTTCTGAGAACATGAAGTGATGAGATGTCATACTTTTGACAGATGGTTCTTAAAGAATCTTTGCCATCTAGATAATCTAGCACTGCCTGTTCTTTCAAATCCTGACTATATTTCTTCCAAGTTCGACTTTCCTTTAGACCATCCACGCCATCTTTCTCATACTTTAGTTTCCAAGATAATATAGTTGACTCACTTACCTTGAACTGCTTACTGAGTTCTGAAATGGACTTCTCATGACTAAAGAGTAATTGAACTATTTCTAGTTTCTCTTCTTCTGATTTTGGACATATGAAAACTCCCTTATAGTTTCTAGTGAATTTTTGTGTTTTCACTGTCTACTATATGGGGAGTATATCATCAAAACTGTTGCTTTTTGCTTTGAGTTACTCTTGTCTCAGACTTATTTTACTTCCATATATCTGATTTATTTGAGTAAAGTGTTAACTATAATAAATAATCCCTTAGTCACTGTTACTACGCTAATTTTTCCAAAAATGCCATTAAAATTTTGGCAGATTGTTTACCAGCTTCGATGATAAATTCATCAAATGTAATATTGGCATCATGGGCTGCTGTGTCAGACATTGCACGAATAACGATAAATGGTTTGTTCAAACTGTGGGTAGCTTGTGCAATCGCAGCACCTTCCATTTCAACAGCTTGAACTTCTGGAAATGCTGCTTTAATGGCATCAATTTTATCTTGGCCAGCGATAAAAGAATCCCCAGTTGCAATCAAACCAATTTTACTAGCGACGTTAGCTTTGTTTAAGACTTGTTCAAAAGTGTCAATAAAGCCTTTGTCTGACTCAAAATAAAGAGGTTGCATTGACATTTGACCATAATCGTAGCCAAAAGCTGTTAAATCAACGTCATGATAAACTAATTTATCGGCAACGACAACATCACCAATATTTAAATCCGTAGCAACAGCACCAGCTGACCCTGTGTTAATAAGAGCATCAACACCAAAATGATCGGCAAGAACAGCTACAGACATCGCTGACATCACCTTTCCGACACCTGATTGAACAAGAACAACATCATGATTTCCAAGTTTACCTTCATGATAAGTATTCCCTAGAACTTGATGTTCAACTTTGTTTTCCAAATGTTCCACAAGAAGCTTTAATTCCTGCTCCATTGCTGCAATAATTCCAATTTTCATCACAAAAATACAAGAGTTTTCAACTAAGATGATTCTCCAAGTTAGTTTTCTAACTCTTGCTTACTCCTTCTTAACTTTTTTAATTAGAGATTAAACACCGCAAAAAAGAGTGCAATCAATAAAACAATAACCACAAACATGATTAGATTAAGTTTTCGTTGAAACTTGCTACGTTTAGCATTTTCAATGCGACGACTTTTATAAACGTATTGGTCTTTTTTCTTACGATCTTTCCATTTATCTAGAAATCCTTGGGTTTCTTCTTTCTCTTCTTCATATGGCACAATGGTGTCATAAAGGTCTGTACGGATAACTTTTGTTTTCTCGTCATCTTCTAGATACTGGTCATCATAAAAAATTTCACCACGGTTAGCACGTTCGATTATCTCGTCTGTTAAAAGTGGTTTTCCCATTTTGTCTATCCTCCAAAATGCAGAGCATAATGTTGAAGGGCTATGATTGTTTTAGCATCTTCAATAGCTCCAGATTTCACCAAATCCATACATTCTTGATAGGTTAATTCAAGAATTTCTAAGACTTCGTCATCATCTTGTGGACGTGGATTTGGCACTTTTTGCAAATGAGTTGCTTGATATAGCTTAATTTTTTCATTGCAAAAACCAATAGCAGTATAAAACTCATGAATTTGTTTTAAATCGCCAGAGTATCCTGTTTCCTCTTCTAATTCACGCGCAGCGGCATCTTGTTCAGAGCCGTTTTCACCAATTTCGAGTTTGCCTGCTGGAATTTCGTAAGAAATTTTTTCGATTGCCTTGCGATATTGCTTAACCAGAATAATTTTATTCTCATCAGTCACCGCTAAAACAGCAACAGCTCCTCGGTGAAAAATGAGTTCTCGTTTAGCTTGACCTAAATCATTTGGTAATTCGACATCGTCAACAACAACTTTAAAAATGTGCCCATCAAAAATCTCTCTTCGTTTGAGCGTTTTTTCTTCAAAATCCATACTAAGCATTCTCCCTAAAAATATTTCCAAATTAGATTTTACTACAAAATAGCAAGAAATGCCATTCTTACACGGTTAATTGCCATAATGCCTCTAAAAAATCATAAAAAAAGAGATCTAATCAAGTTAATGCTATCCCCTGAATATAAGCAAAAATTGCCCATGTTTAGAGTACAGCTTAATGATTTAAACCTCCTAAAATATACTTACTTTTTATTGTTTGGGTGGTGTGGTTTGTTAAGGGCATAGCCTGCTTTATTAACTTGACGACCACGTCCAATCGCTAAAGCATCTTTTTCAACGTCATCAGAAATCGTTGAACCTGCTGCTGTCAAAGCGTTATCTCCCAAAGTAACTGGCGCAATGATTGTTGAATTACTTCCAACAAACACATTGTTACCAATGGTTGTTTTTAATTTATGTTGACCATCATAGTTGGCAATGATTGTACCAGCACCAAAATTAACTTCGCTTCCAACGGTCGCATTACCAATGTATGTCAAATGTCCTGCTTTAGTATCTTCACCAACGATAGATGATTTTACTTCAACAAAATTACCAATGTGAACATTTTTTTCAAGCGTTGAATCTGGGCGAACATGGGCAAAAGGTCCAATGGTTACATCATCTTTAACAACAGATTGTTCAATCATTGAGCTTGTGATAACAACATTTTCACCAATTGTTGCATCAGCAAGATAAGTACCATTTGTCAAGACAGACCCTGAGCCAACTTTAGTATTTCCTTTGAGGGTAACGTTGGCTTCAATCATCACATCAGGTGCAATCTCAACGTCAACATCAATGTAAGTTGCTGCTGGATTTTGGAAAGTCACACCGTTGACCATGTGTTTTTTGTTGATACGACGGCGCATAATGTCTTCTGCTGTCGCAAGTGCCACACGGTCATTAACACCAAGACTTTCATCAAAATCATGAAGCACGTAAGCTCCGACTTTTTCACCATTATTGCGGAAAATTGAAATGACATCAGTCAAATAATATTCCCCTTGGGCGTTGTTAGTGTTGATATTTTTAAGTGCTTCAAAAAGGCGTTTATTGTCAAAGACATAAGTTCCTGTGTTGATTTCTTTGACTTGACGTTCAAATTCAGAAGCGTCTTTTTGTTCAACGATTTTAAGCACTTCGCCGTTTTCATTACGAATGATACGTCCGTAACCAAATGGATTTTCGGCTGTCGCTGTTAAAATTGTGGCAACGTTTTTGTGGCTAACATGAAAATCAATTAATTCTTTCAAGCTTTCCCCAGTGATAAGCGGTGTATCTCCAGCGATAACAAGGGTCTGACCTTCAAGCCCAGCCAATTCATCCTCTGCCATCATGACCGCATGACCAGTTCCGAGTTGTTCTGTTTGCATGACAAATTCTGATTTGTCAGCTAAAACCTCACGAACCATTTCGGCTTTATGCCCAATAACCGTCACATTTTTTTCTGGATTCAAAGCTGATACGGCACGAAAAACGTGTTCCAACATTGTAATGCCCGAAACGTTATGAAGGACTTTTGGCAAGTCAGATTTCATACGTGTTCCCTTACCAGCAGCTAAAATAATTGCATAATTTGACATAACTAATTCCTTAAAAAAATAGAGTAGTTCTGTGGGATAAACAAAGTTACATTCCTTTATTTTTCTTACACAAGCTACTCCATTATATCACATTTACTTATTTTGAGCTTAATTTTATGGCAATCAAGGTGCACATTCTAACCATTACAAGCTGTTAACGGCTGCATCCAAGACTTCCATAACGGCACGGCTATGCTCAAGCGCCAATTTTGTAGCCGTCATGTCCTCTTGCTCGATAATGGCTTGGAAAGCAACAAATTCATCGTGCATACGGTGATTCAGGGTATTTTCATTAATCATTGTCATGCTTTGATTATTCAAGCTTAAAGCTAATTCTGGCAAGGTATTCGTAGCGCCGATAATAGCAATTGAGCCTTTATTGCCTTGAATCGTTGATTTAATCTCTGCTGCACAATCTTTAGCACCAATACAAGCAGCTTTAAAGTGACCATAATCCATGATTAGGATACCTGAGGTATCCACACCACGTTCCATATTTGCCAAATACTGTACTTTTTCAGGTTTACCAAATAAGCCAATTACCAAATGAATGTTGTAAATATTAAGGTCACGCAGTGCTCCACCACCTTTTTCTGGATCAAAGACAGGCGCAATCTCGCCACGTTTGAAGGCGTCGTAACGTGAAGAATACTGTGAATAATTACATTCAACGATTTTGATATCACCAAGCTTAGCCAGATTGCCTTTGATAGCTGCAAAATTGCCAAGGTACTGATTGGTAATAGCTTCTAACAAAATACGATTGTTCTGCTCTGCTATTTTTGCCAAGTCTTCAAATTCTGCTAAAGTCAATGTAAATGGCTTTTCACAAATGACGTGTTTGCCAGCTAGCAAAGCTTTTTTAGCGTACTCATAATGCAAGTGATTTGGAAGGGCAACATAAACCGTATCCACATCTGGATTTGCCAAAATGCTATCGTAGTTGCTGCTAGCTTGACTAATCGCATAAAGCTCAGCTAGCTTTTCAGCCTTTTCAATGCTGCGCGATGTTGACAAAATCGCTGATAATTCGATGCCATTAATTTCTTTTAAAACTGGTAAAACCTCTTCAACGATTTTTCCTGTTCCTAAAATAGCTAATTTCATGGATTTCCTCCTAATTAATGTCTAAGCACAGTTTAGCACATATTCGTTTTTCAAACTGATACTATAACAAGTAATTGTCATACTAAACTGTGGGATAAACCACTTCAAATTCTTCCAAAACGATTAAGCTTTCTGGTGTGAATGTCAACCCAAATTCTTCAAAATAGGGTTTGAAAAATGCTTCGTGAACATCTCGCCAGTAAGCAAGCGTTTTATCACCCTCACCTTCTTTGAAAGCATGCTTCTCCGAGACTTCCTTAAAAGGTACAACAGAGACTTTTTCAATCTGAATAATGCAAACTGCTTGGTCTTTGCTATCTAAAATCACATCATAAGACCCAACTTCAGGTAGCGGGTCATTATCAACAGCATATAAGTCATAAGCTGATGCCGTCGCCGTTTTTGTGCCCTCAAGGACTAGCTTCGCTAACAAATCAGCTTCTAGCCCAAATTGCCAAGCGTCAATGTCATCTCCGATTGAAGGATTGATTTCCTTATACTTGTTCCAAAGTTCTTGTGCGTTCACGGCTATCTCCTATTCTTTTCTGTCTTACTTCTTCTTACAATCCGTTTGACAGAATTTTCCACTATGGTTTTCTCCTCTTCATTTTGAAGCCTCCCTTTCATTATTCTACCTTTGAAGCAATGCCGAATTGTTTATCTACCCGTTGCTAAAAACTCGTTTCTAAATATGCTATTTACTACACTCGCAAATAACCGATAACTATTTCAAACTCCAGCCGCCGTCGATTTTGATGATTTCGCCTTGCATGGAGCTTGCTTTGCCTGATGCTAAAAATTCTGTCAAATCAGCGATTTCTTCGGGATTACTCCAACGTCCGATTGGTGTTGCTTGGGCTACCCAGTTACCATTATAGGTACTGAGTATTTTCATTATCTTTTGTGACAACTATTAACCAATTTGGCTACCGTTTGGTACGCTTGGGTCAACGGTTAAAACAGTCAAGTTGCCATCATGTTCAGCCGATAGAATCATTCCCTGACTAAGCAAGCCCATCATTTTACGTGGTTTCAGATTAGTAACGATTTGCAATTTTTTACCAATGAGCTCTTGTTCATTTGGATAGAATTTTGCAATTCCTGAAAGGATTTGACGCTCTTCACCATCACCAGCATCAAGACGGAATTTAAGAAGTTTTTCTGAACCTTCAACTTTTGATACTTCTTTAACTTCAGCGACACGGATTTCTACTTTGTCAAAGTCGTCAAATTTAATAGCTTTCTTTTCGTTTTTAAGTTCAACTTCTGCTGGATCCCATTCTTTTTCTTCAGCAATTACTGCACCTGCACCCATGTTCGCTTTGATGTAGTCAATTTCAGCTTCCATATCAAGACGTGGGAAGATTGGTGTTCCTTTAGCAACCACTTTCACACCTTCTGGGAATCCTGACAAAGCAAGATTTTCAAGGTCAAAGTTAGCTCCAAGACCAAGTTGTTCCATGATAGCATTTGATGTTGTCATCATGAATGGTTGGATAAGGTGAGCAACCACACGAAGACTAGCTGCCAAGTGAGCCATTACTGCTGCTAATTCATCACGTTTAGCTTCATCTTTAGCAAGTACCCAAGGAGCTGTTTCATCAATGTATTTGTTTGTACGTGAGATGATACTCCATACGGCATCAAGTGCACGTGGGGAATCAACTGCATTCATTTGTTTATGGTATTCAGCGAGTTTTTCTTCGACAACACCTGCCAAATCAGCATCAAATGCTGTGACATTTTCAACGTAAGCTGGAACATCACCACCGAAATATTTATTAATCATGGCAACTGTGCGGTTAAGAAGGTTTCCAAGATCATTTGCCAACTCATAATTGATACGTCCAACGTAATCTTCTGGTGTAAATGTTCCGTCAGAACCAACTGGAAGTGAGCGCATGAGGTAATAGCGAAGTGGGTCAAGCCCATAGCGTTCGACAAGCATTTCTGGGTAAACCACATTACCTTTAGATTTAGACATTTTACCGTCTTTCATGACAAACCAACCGTGAGCAATCAAGCGGTCAGGCAATTTCATATCTAACATCATAAGCATAATTGGCCAGTAAATTGAGTGGAAACGTAGGATATCTTTACCAACCATATGGAAAACTATTCCCTCGTTCCAGAATTTATCAAAGTTTACGTGTTCTTCTTGACCATAACCAAGTGCCGTAGCGTAGTTAAGAAGCGCATCAATCCACACGTAAACAACGTGTTTTGGATTTGAAGGCACTTTAACGCCCCATGTAAATGATGTACGGCTGACAGCCAAATCTTCAAGGCCTGGTTCAATGAAGTTCTTGACGATTTCGTTCATACGACCATCAGGTTGGATGAAATCAGGGTGTGCATGGAAAAATTCTACCAAGCGGTCAGCATATTTTCCAAGACGTAAGAAATATGATTCTTCTGAAACCCATTCTACTTCGTGTCCAGAAGGGGCAATCCCGCCGATGACTTTTCCATTTTCGTCACGGAAAACTTCTTCTAATTGGCTTTCTGTGAAGAATTCTTCATCTGACACTGAGTACCAACCAGAATACTCACCCAAATAAATATCATCTTGTGCCAACAATTTTTCAAAAACATCAGCAACGACTTTTTCATGGTAATCATCAGTTGTACGAATGAATTTATCATAAGAAATATCAAGCATTTCCCAAAGTTTTTTAACGTCAGCAGCCATACCGTCAACATAAGCTTGTGGTGTCATTCCTGCTTCTTCAGCTTTTTGTTGAATTTTTTGACCGTGTTCATCAAGACCAGTCAAATAAAAAACCTCGTGGTTCATCATGCGTTTGTAACGTGCTAAAACGTCACAAGCAATTGTTGTATAAGCTGAACCAATGTGAAGCTTACCAGATGGATAATAAATAGGTGTTGTAATGTAAAATGGTTGTTTACTAGTCATTTTCTTTCCTTTCAAATAGGAGCTAATGAAACTTCTTTATTGATAATACTTTATTATAACATAAATTTATAGCTGATTATAAGTGAAATCGCATAACAATGTGAAAAAATCGTATTAAAAAGACTGAGAATACCATCTCAGTCTTTTAGTTATTTTTCAGTTGTGATTTCAAATTTTGTTAAATAATTATCCTTTTGCAATTCACCTTTGAATTGATCACCGACTGTAAGGAATGGAAGACTGTCTGTTGTGTCAGTCGTTGCCTTAACTTTGTAAATTTCTCCAGATGAAGAAATGTAATAAACTGTTGAACCTGAAATCATCTGACTAGCTAATTTATCAACAACTCCAGTAATCACCTTAACTTTCTCAGCAGATTTGCCAGAATTCGTTGTGATACCAGATAAAGCTGATGTGTCAGAATCTGTGAATTTTGCAATCAAAGTCTCGATATCATTGTCAACGGTAACTTGTTGATAATCTTCAGCATCGACAATTGCATAGGATTTGACCAAACCAGCAGCATCTTTAAGAGAAACAAGATAGTAAGCTTTGCCGTCTAATTTTACAAGTGTCGGAGCTGTCGCTTCATAATGTTTTTCTTGAACTTCACCTTCTGCTGATTCTTGCGCAGCAGTTTCAGTTGCTGATGCTAATTTATAATTTGTCACTTCACGTGTTCTCATGTTAACCAAGATAAATCCAAGGTTTGATGAATCCGCAGTTGCTGATGTAATACCTGTATAAAGGTAAATATCTGAACCAATTGAAATATAATTGTAGATATCAGTTGTCTTTTTAACGCCAGTTTGACTGAAAACTGTGTTCCAGAAACCTTTTTGATAAGTGTAATAATCATCAACACGACTAATAACGTTATTAGCTGAGAAGACACGGTCAACCCAATCAGGAATATCCTTGAGGTCATAACGTTTCGTTTCACCTGTCACCGCATTAAGCAAAATAGCACCTGTCGGGTCGCTAGAACTTAACATGAATTTAGGTTTGTAAGTCGTTGCAACGTAGTAAGGATTGCCTTGGTCATCAACTTCAAATGATGGATCCCCAAAAATTGCAGTTGGATATTTTAAGCGCAAATAGCGGAGCGTATCATTGAAGAAGTACTCAGAATCAGAGTATTTCATTCCTTTATCAAGTTTGACAAGTTCAGCTTTACCAGTCGTTTGGTTGACTTTGACATAGTAACCAATACCTTCTTTGTGGTTAGAGAACCATTTCCAGAAAGATTTGTATTCAAGAGGTGAGACACGGTAGGGCTGCTCACCAATTGTCACTTGACGATAATCATCTGAAATGCCAAATTGAGAAACTTTATCAATGGTCCCAAGATAAGTATCGCCAATTTTCTTAGCTGATGAGCGGTCAAGCAAAGCTAAGTGCGAAATATCTGTTTCTGGGAAATCTGATGTGAAATCAGCATCTTTTACTTTAATAACGTTAGCGTAACTTTTTGCTCTGAACAATCGAGAGTTAAAGAAAGACGAAACGCTTAATAATAGAACAACCCCCACAATGACAGCACCGATAAGTGACAAGGTTTTACCATATTTTGGTGTTGGGATAGAGACGACTTTGCGCACACGTGTCCCAAGCATTTGAACAGTAACCTGCTGGAGTTTTCCTGTCAAAGACAACAAAAGTACAGCTCCAAAAGTTAGAGCCAAGCCTTCTAAGACAAATGCCCAAAAACCAGTACTAAGCGGGTTAAGTGGTGGCAAAAACATCCAATAACTAGCTAACATGACAATAAACCAGAGAGCTAGCAAACAATATGAAATTGTCTTTTTCATAAAATAATTCTTATATTTATATTAGCGGGTAGCTCCCGCTAGTATAAACCCTTTCTTTAAT
>ERZ1034680.898-NODE-898-length-12736-cov-9.339563_pt1 | contig 12736 bp, 9 predicted proteins | sample MGYA00520639_ERZ1034680 | MGnify/ENA primary metagenome ERZ1034680 (study PRJEB33766, sample SAMN09781760) | gut metagenome | biome: gut microbiome | host: Homo sapiens | place: Madagascar | study: EMG produced TPA metagenomics assembly of the PRJNA485056 data set...
CCCCACACTATATTTCGCAGAAGGCCTGCCAAACGTTGTCGTTACAGCCCTGTCGGTAGTCATGCTGATGCAGATGGGACTGAGCGATGCCGAGGTAGGACTCTACACGGGCTGGCTGGCTCTGCCTTGGGTGGTGAAGCCGCTATGGAGCCCGTTCATCGACCTGCTGAAGACAAAACGCTGGTGGGTGCTCACGATGCAGCTGCTCATGGGCAGTGCGCTGGCTGGCATCGCCTTCACGCTGCCTACGTCGTTCTGGTTTCAGGGCACGATGTTCTTCCTCTTCGCTATGGCGTTCGCCAGTGCCACACACGACATCTCTGCCGACGGCTTCTACATGATAGAGCTTGACGAGCACAACCAGGCGAAGTACGTCGGACTGCGCAATACGTTCTACCGACTCGCCGTCATCTTCGTGAACGGCGCACTCGTGTCGCTCGCCGGCTTCCTTGAACATCAGTTGCAGATGCCGGTGGTCTACACCTGGACGCTCATATTCTACGCGCTCGCGGCGCTCTTCATCGGCATCTGGCTCTACCACTGCAAGATGATGCCGCGTCCTGCCGACGATGTCAGCTCGGAGAAGAGCGTTGGAGAGGTGGCAAGCGAACTGAAAACGATGCTCGCCACATTCTTCTGCAAGTTCGGCACAAAGGAGACGGTGTTCGTGATGCTATTCCTGCTGTTCTACCGCTTTCCGGAAGCTCTGCTGAACACGATGACAAAGACGTTCCTCATGCGACCTACAGCCGAAGGCGGAATGGCTCTGACACCCGAGGAGTACGGACTGGCGCAGGGCACGGTAGGACTCATCGGACTGCTCTTGGGCGGAATACTCGGCGGCGTGCTCGTCAGTCGCGACGGCATGAAACGCTGGCTGTGGCCGCTCGTATGCGCCATCACACTGCCCGACGTAGTGTACATATACCTCAGCTACACGCTCGACTCTAATCTGTGGGTCGTATCGTCGTGCCTCTTCGTGGAGCAGTTCGGCTATGGCTTGGGCTTCACCGTATTGACGCTCTACATGCTTTACTACAGTCAGGGCAAGTTCCGCACCTCACATTATTCTATATGCACCGGCATCTCCTACCTCGGACTGATGCTGCCGGGCATGGTGTCGGGCTACGTTAAGGACATCATGGGCTACAAGATGTTCTTCATCTTCGTGATGGCGTGCTGCCTGATCACGTTCCTCGTGACAGCGTTCCTGAAGATTGACCCCGAGTTCGGAAAGAAAAAATAATGACAGACAAGCAAAAGAAAACAACCTACCGCCCACACCGCAGAGGTGCAAAGACCCGCTGCCTGTGGTTTCCGTCGCTGATGTTCGGTGACGGATTGGCTGTGTCTGTGCTTGTTCTGACGATGGTGATGCTGCGCCGCATGGGGCTTGACACCCCCGACACTGCGCTTGCCATCGCCTTGCTCTGTCTGCCCGTGCTGCTGCGCCCACTGTTCGAGATGATAGTCACCCACTTCTGGGGCACCACAAAGGTATGGATTCTCTCCACACAGTTCATCTCCGCTCTCTCACTCGCCGCCGTAGCCTTCACGCTCCATACGAGCTACTGGCTGCTGGGCACGGCATGCTTCATGCCGTTCTTCGTCTGCTCGGCTCTGTTCTACAACATCGCCCTGCACCGCTTCTATATCGACACGCCCCAGGGGGTGCACTTGTCTCAGGGGGTGCACTTGTCTCAAGTGCACCAACCAAGCACAACATCTCAACATCTCAACACCTCAACACCTCAACACAACAACACAACAACATTCCATAGTCAAAAGTCCTGTGGATTTTTGACTATGGCCCTCCTCTTCGGCTGCGGAGTAATGTCGATGGTGGGCGGCAATATGGAAGTAGTGACACGCAACATACGCTACTCGTGGAGCTTTGTGTTCTACGTGATGGCAGGCGTGGAACTGTTTCTGTGGCTCTGGCACACCCTCTTTCTGCCCGGCGGACCACACGGCTACGCCAAGCCGAAGCCTACGATGGGTCTGCATCGCGGCGAGTTCAGAGAGACTATGCGCCGTATGCTGCAGCGCAAGGATGACATCGCCACACTGATGTTTCTGCCGCTCTTCCTTCTGCCCGAAACGCTGCTCGCCCTCACCGCCCCACTCTTCGTCATAGCCAAGCCACACAACGACGGACTTGGCATGTCGCCGCAGGAGTTCGCCTACGCGCAAGGCACAGCAGCCATCATCGCCATCACCGTCGGCTACATTCTCGGCATATACGCCATACGCCGCCACGGACTGCGTCGTTGGCTGCTGCCCTCAGCCTTGCTGCTCGCCGTTCCGGGCGCCGCACTGCTCTTCCTCAGCTACAACACGGCAGCGCCACTTAGCATCGTAGCCGCAGCACTGGCTGCGGGTCACGCCGCATTGGGCTTCGCTCTTAGCATGGTGAAGAAGGTGGTGGTGCGCTTCACGCGCAACATGCCCGACAGCACTTTGCGCCACGCCATAGCGCGCACGCTCATCGCCACGCCGTTCGTCATCGTTGGCGCATTAGCCAGCCTCATGCTCACCATCGCCGACTATCAGCGCATCTTTCAGCTCGCCACGGAGCTTGCCGTAGTGCCACTGATTGTCAGCGTGTTCTACCTTTATCTCACACGCAAAATAAACGGGGAACAGCCGATAAAATAAAGCTGCGATTGTAGCGAAGCCTCCGCATTTTCACCGCTTTCTTTACTCTACTTTCAGCGGAATTATGTACATTTGTATCCTGTATAACACTCCCAAAATGATATAAAGAATTAGATTATGAACAATAATAGCAAGCAACTATATCTCAACTTTGACGAATACATTCGTCAAGGAGAACCGAGCAAGAAAGAGAAAGCCAGTATATGGCAGACTGCTATAGGACTGCAAGCCGTAGATGGTTTACAGACCTCAGAGTATCTGAGAGCTACTGCTTGCAGGCATATCGAGGGCGAAATAGACATTGACGAAGCACGCAAACTCATCAAGAGTTATTACCAGTCGAAAACTCTGCGCGAGGCTGGCGAGAATGATATGCAAGAGGCTGATAAAGTTTCAGCCAACATCACAAAGATTCTGTCTTCAAAAGCATTGGACTTCAGCACAAATGGATACATATCCGTACACAGGCGTGTATTTGAGGATGTATTCAAGCACGCCGGCAAACTGCGCGATTACGACATAACAAAACGAGAATGGGTACTTGACGGCGATACGGTGAATTATCTGAACTGGGAGGATCTAAGAAGAGCGCTCGATTATGACATAGCTCAGGAGCGTGCGTTCAGTTACAAAGGCATCACATCGGACGAAATGGTACGCCATATCACACGCTTTGTGTCAGGACTATGGCAAATACATCCTTTTGGTGAGGGCAACACCCGAACAACAGCTGTTTTTACCATATTGTACCTCCGTTCCATAGGCTTCAAAGTGAACAACGACCTCTTTGCTCAACACTCTTGGTATTTCAGAAACGCATTGGTTCGTGCAAACTATAAAAACGCTCGTACGGGTATAGACTATACAACTATATATCTTGAACATTTCTTCCGTAATCTGATATTAGGCGACAAATGGGATCTTCGTAACCGGTATCTCCATATCAATGCTACTGATGATTGGAAGGTGCAGCCAAACTTTGCCGACCCCACAAGTACCCCACAAGTAAAGGACGAAAACCCCACAAGTACCCCACAAGTTCTCGACTATTTTCATACAAACAACCAGTATATAATGAAGTTGATTCTTGCAATTGGAGATGTTGAAATGTCTGTAAAAGAAATGCTTACAGCCTTAGAACTTAAAGAGAGAAAAAGTTTCATAAGCCTCTATTTGAATCCTGCAATCAATGAAGGCTATGTTAGTATGTTATATCCAGATTCGCCCCGCCATCCGCGTCAGAAATACCTCCTGACAGTAAAAGGTCTGGCTGTGTATAATGAGCTTAAAGAAATGGGAAAATAAAGCCTCGGGCTAGTAGATACCGAGAAAAAGATGGAAGATGGCTGGAAGATACGCCCGTTTTGCGGACTATCTTCCAGCCATCTTTATATCCGTTTATATTTGATCTTCAACATATTACGATTGCACAACGCCCATAGCTGGAAGATATGGAAGATAAAAACGGCAATCGAGAATTATTAGTCGATAAATCGCTTTGTTATCTCGCCGTACATGTCGATGCGGCGATCGCGCAGGAAGGGCCACCAGCGGCGCACGTCCTCGCTGTGAGCAAGGTCTACCTCCACGATCACGCTGTCCTCAGCGTCTGGAGCCGAGCGATAGAGCATCTCGCCCTGCGGACCCACAACCATTGACGAACCCCAGAACTCGATGCCCGGTGTCTGCTTGCTCGGGTCGGGCTCGAAGCCTACGCGGTTGACCGACACTACGGGGAGTCCGTTGGCTACGGCATGACCGCGCTGCACGGTTGTCCACGCCTCGCGCTGACGCTGCTGCTCGTCCTCGGTGTCAGACGCTGCATAGCCTATCGCTGTAGGATAGATGAGCAGTTCGGCGCCCTGCAGAGCCATCTGTCGCGCAGCCTCTGGGTACCACTGGTCCCAGCATACGAGCACGCCGAGCTTGCCCACGCTGGTCTGAATCGGGCGGAAGCCGAGGTCGCCCGGTGTGAAGTAGAACTTCTCGTAGTAGGCAGGGTCGTCGGGGATGTGCATCTTACGATACTTGCCAGCGATAGAGCCGTCGCGCTCCATGACGACAGCCGTGTTGTGATACAGCCCCGGAGCACGGCGCTCGAAGAGCGATGTGACGATAACCACGTTGCACTCGCGTGCCAATGCGCCGTAGAAGTCGGTAGACGGACCAGGGATAGACTCCGCAAGGTCGAAGTTGTCTACATCCTCCACCTGACAGAAGTAGAGCGAGTTGTGCAGTTCCTGCAGCACAACAAGTTCGGCGCCACGCTTTGCGAGGTCGCGCACGCCGTCGGCAAGACGCTGCATGTTTGTCTTCACGTCAGCCACGTTGTGCTGCTGAAGATATCCTATTTTCAAGTGTTTCATAATCTTTCTACGTATTTATTTTGTTGCAAAGTTAGCCATTTTCGGTTAAAAAGCCTCATCTCAACTGCCAGAAAGCCACGGCAGCAGCTGCGGCAACATTGAGCGAGTCGATGCCGCGCGCCATCGGTATGCGCACCACATAGTCGGCGGCAGCGATAGTAGCGGCAGGCAGTCCGTCGCCCTCGTTGCCCATGACGATAGCAAGACGAGGCTCGGCGAGCAGCGCAGCATCGTCGATAGACACCGAATTGTCGGTGAGAGCCATCGCAGCGGTGCGGAAGCCATATCGGTTCAGGTCGCTGACCGGACCGTCTATCCATGTCCAGGGGATAGAGAATACCGCACCCATCGACACCCTCACCGCACGGCGGTTGAGCGGGTCGCAGGAAGTGCGCGTCATAAGCACGGCGTCGATGCCAAGAGCGGCAGCCGAGCGGAACATCGCTCCAACATTGGTGGCGTCGACAACACCGTCGATGACCACCACACGGCGCACACCGCGGCACACCTCCTCGACGCTTAGCTCCGCAGGACGACGCATAGCACAGAGCACGCCGCGCGTAAGCACGTAGCCGGTGAGCGAGGCAAGCAATTCGCGACTGCCCGTATATACCGGTATGTCGCCACATCGGCTGATTATCTCTGCCGCATCGCCCACTACATGACGCTGCTCGCAAAGCAAAGCCAAGGGCTTGTAGCCCTCAATCAACGCACGGTCGATGACCTTCGGACTCTCCACGATGAACACACCACTACCCTTTTCGTAGCTGTGGCGCAGCTGCTTCTCCGTGAGACTCGAGAAAAGCTCGACACCGGGGAAGTCAAGCGAATCAATTTCTACTATAGCCATTGCGCAAACCGTTTATTTCGCCAACTGACACTCTGCAGGATACTGCATTGTGAGACAATGGATAGATCCGTGCTGACGAACGATAGTGCGCGAGTCGATGCCGATGATGTCGTAGCCGGGGAAAGCCTCAGCCACAAGCGCCAGAGCACGAGCGTCGTTCTCCTCCTGTGCGTAAGTAGGCACGATGACAGCGCCGTTGATGATGAGGAAGTTGGCGTAGGTAGCCGGCAGACGGTCGCCGTCGTCGTAGAGTGCGTCGGGCATAGGCAGACGCAGCAGACGATAGGACTTGCCATCGGCGTCGGTGGCCGCCTTCAGCTGCTGCTCAAGAGCGTGCAGGTCGGCATACTGCGGGTCGTTCTCGTCGTCGCAACCCACATAAAGTAGCGTATTGTCGGGACAAATGCGCACGATGGTGTCGATATGTCCGTCGGTGTCGTCGCCGATGAGCTGTCCGTGGTCGAACCATACTATCTTGCGGGCGCAAAGTCGCTCCTTCAACACCTGCTCCACCTCTGCCTGCGACAGGGGTTGGTTGCGGTTGGGCGCCATAAGGCATACGCTCGTGGTGAGCACCGTGCCGCGTCCGTCACTCTCGATAGAACCGCCTTCGAGCACAAAGTCGTCGTAGTCGACACGCTCGCCAGCGAACACTCCGCGAGCATGGAGCGTACGGTTGATGAGGTTGTCCTTGTCGGCAGCGAACTTCTCGCCCCATCCGTTGAAACGGAAGTCGAGAAGGCGGCAGGAGGCTACGGCATTCTTGCCGTAGTCACGCACCGTTTGCTCGGTTGGTGCAGCAGAGACTGCTGCACCCCCTATGTGAATGCCGTCACCTCCTGCCTCTTGCTCGGTTGGTGCAGCAGAGCCTGCTGCTCCCTCTATGTGAATGCCGCTGCCTTCTGCTGTGGGGATGAGCGTGATGAAGGCATGGTCGCGAGCCCAAGTGTCGTTGTTGTCGCACTCGTAGATGCGCACGTTCTCCATCTCCTCGGCAGAAAGACTCTGCTCAAGCTCTTCGCGCACCGCGTTTGGATGCTTTGCGGCGATGACAAGCGGCTCGTAATGAGCCACAGCCTTGGCTATCTGCACGAAAGTTTCGGTGATGTCGTCGAGATACGGAAGCCAGTCGGTATCCTCGTGAGGCCATGTGAGTTGCACGCATGACTGACGGTGCCACTCGGCAGGAAGTATGTAGTTTTTGTTCTGCATAAATCTAACAATGTGTCATTTTTGTTTAAAACTACTGCAAAGTTAGTGTTTTTCCGTCAAACAGTCTTACAATTCAAGTTTTTTGACTAAATTTGCAAATAATACTTTATACTCTAAAAAAGAAAAACTTATGAAAGACTTCATCAAAAACGTGCTTGCCACGATGGTCGGTATGTTCGGATTCTTCATCGTGATGGGCGTTATCGGCATGATGAGCATCATCGGCATGATAGCGTCGGGCAACGCCGCACAGAACGTGGAGAAGAACTCGGTGTTCGTGCTCAATCTTTCGGGAACTATCAGCGAGCAGGGATCGGAGAACCCGCTCAGCATGTTCACAGGCGACAACTCGCTGAACAGCGGACTGAACGACATTCTCTCGTCTATCAAGAAGGCTAAGGCTAACGACGACATAAAAGGCATATACATAGAAGCGGGCGCACTTGCAGCCAACTACGCTACGCTGCAGGAGATACGCAACGCACTCGCCGACTTCCGCAAGAGCGGCAAGTGGATTGTGGCTTACGGCGACTTCTACACGCAGGGCGCCTACTACGTAGCGTCGGTAGCCAACAAAGTGTACATCAACCCGAAGGGCATCGTCGACTGGCACGGCATCGGTGCGCAGACCATGTTCTACAAGGACTTTATGGCGAAGTTCGGCGTGAAGTGGGAGGTTGTTAAGGTGGGCACATTCAAGAGTGCGACGGAGACCTTCACCGAGGAGAAGATGAGCGACGCCAACCGCTTGCAGACACAGACCTTCATCGACGGCACATGGCGCAACGTATGCGACGCCGTATCGAAGAGCCGCGGCATAAGCGTCGACTCGCTCAACAGCTACGCCGACTCGTATCTCGCGCTGCAGGCTACAGAGACGCTCGTGAAGGCAAAGATGGTTGACGGCATGATGTACGGCGACCAGGTGAAGGACGCCGTGAAGAAGATGATGAAGCTCGACAAGGACGACGACATTGCGCAGCTCACTCTGAACGACATGCTCAACGTGAAGGATGGCAAGGTGGAAGGCAGCGAGATTGCCGTCTACTATGCAGAGGGCGACATCGTGCAGGACCCAAAGGCTGCTACGATGTTCGGCAACAATAACTATATAGCAAGTCGCAAGGTGTGCAAAGACCTTGAGGACCTTATGAACGACGACGACGTGAAGGCGGTGGTTGTGCGCATCAACTCTGGCGGCGGCGACGCTTACGCTTCTGAGCAGATGTGGCACCAGATGAGCGAGCTGCGCAAGGTGAAACCGGTAGTGGTGTCGATGGGCGACTATGCTGCGTCGGGTGCTTACTATATGTCGGCTCCGGCGTCGTGGATCGTGGCTCAGCCGAACACGCTGACGGGCAGCATCGGCATCTTCGCCGTGATACCCGACTTCAGCGGACTCGTGACAAGCAAGCTCGGCGTGCGCTTCGACGAGGTGAAGACCAACCGCAACTCTACTTTCGGCAACCTCATGGCACGCCCGTTCAACGCCGAAGAGAAGGCTATGCTGCAGGCAAGCGTCAACCGCGGATACAGTCTGTTCCGCCAGCGTGTGGCTGAGGGCAGACGTCTGCCGGTGGAAAGCGTGGAGAAGATAGCACAGGGACGCGTTTGGCTCGCTACCGACGCGCTCAACATAAAGCTCGTAGACCAGCTGGGCGGCATCGACGACGCCGTGAAGAAGGCTGCACAGCTCGCAAAGCTGAAGGACTACTACACAAGCGACTATCCGGCAGCGGCTTCGTGGATGGACAACCTGCTCAACTCGATGTCATCGTCGGGAACTTATCTTGACGAACAGCTCAGACAGACGCTCGGCGACTTCTACCAGCCGTTCACCATGCTGCGCTCTATCGACAAGCGCGAGGCTATCCAGGCACGCATACCATACGCTATAAGCATCAAGTAATAAATATAATAAATGTGAGAACAGAAGGCGACTTTATAAAAATCAACGAGTGGCTGCTACCGCTTAGCTGGCTCTACGGATTGGGAGTGCGACTGCGCAATTGGATGTTCAATATCGGACTGAAGAAGAGCCGCAGCTTCGACATACCCGTAATATCTGTGGGCAACATAACGGTAGGCGGCTCGGGCAAGACTCCACACGTGGAATATCTCATCAATCTGCTGCATGAGAAGTTCCGCGTGGCTGTGCTCTCGCGCGGATACAAGCGCAAGAGCAGCGGCTATCTGCTCGCCGACAAGGACACCACAATGCCCGAAATTGGCGACGAGCCGTTCCAGATGAAAAGCAAATACAAGGACATCTATGTGGCGGTAGACAAGAACCGCTGCCACGGCATCGACCGACTCACTACCGACGACGCCACAAAGGATGTGGACGCCATTCTGCTCGACGACGCATACCAGCACCGCTACGTGAAACCGGGCATAAACATTCTGCTCATCGACTATCACCGACTGATAATCTACGACAAGCTGCTGCCTGCAGGACGCATGCGCGAACCGAAGGAGGGTACGTCGAGAGCCGACATCGTGATTATAACGAAGTGCCCGAAGGACCTGAAGCCGATGGAGTTCCGCGTGCTGAAGCGTGCACTCAACCTCTATCCTTATCAGGAGCTATACTTCACAACGCTGCGCTACAACGCTCTGAAGGCGCTGTTCTCGAACGAACGCATCTCGCTCAACTCGCTGCCAAAGAACACTAACATTCTGTTGCTAACGGGCATCGCCTCACCAGAGCAGATGATGGTAGACCTACAAACGGTGACGAAGCGCATCACGCCACTCACCTTCGGCGACCACCATCAGTTCACGGCAGAAGACGTGGAGCGCATCAACAGCACGTTCGCCGCAATGCCCAAGCCGAAGATTATCGTCACAACAGAGAAGGACGCTACACGACTTGAACACGTGGAAGGACTCTCAAAAGAAACAAAATCAAATATCTATGCCCTACCGATTCGCATACAATTCATGCTCGGAGGGGAGGAAGAATTCAACAATAAAATTATAAGCTATGTACGAAAAAATTCAAGAAACAGCATCTTGGTTAAAAGAAAGAATGACCACAAAGCCTGAAACTGCCATCATCCTTGGCACAGGTCTCGGACAGCTCGCAACTGAAATCACAGACAGCTACGAGTTCTCATATTCAGACATCCCTAACTTCCCCATATCTACCGTTGAGGGCCACTCTGGCAAGCTCATTTTCGGAAAGCTCGGCGGCAAGGACATCATGGCTATGCAGGGACGCTTCCACTACTACGAGGGCTACTCGATGAAGGACGTTACGTTCCCTATCCGCGTGATGTACGAACTGGGCATCAAGACCCTCTTCGTAAGCAACGCTTCGGGCGGCATGAACCCTGAGTTCAAGATCGGCGACCTGATGATTATCACCGACCACATCAACTTCTTCCCGGAGCACCCGCTGCGCGGCAAGAACTTCCCGACAGGTCCGCGCTTCCCTGATATGCACGAGACTTACGACCACGCTCTCATCAAGGAGGCTGACCAGATTGCCGAAGAGAAGGGCATCCGCGTGATGCACGGCGTATACGTAGGCGTGCAGGGTCCGACATTCGAGACTCCGGCTGAGTACAAGATGTACCACCGTCTCGGCGGCGACGCCGTAGGCATGAGCACCGTGCCTGAGGTTATCGTGGCTCACCACTGCGGCATACGCACATTCGGCATCTCTATCATCACCGACCTCGGACTGGAGGACACTCCTGTTGAGGTATCGCACGAGGAGGTGCAGGTGGCTGCCAACAACGCACAGCCGCTCATGACAGAAATCATGCGCGAGATGATTCGTCGAGCTTAACAGTATACATTAATTATATATATGACCGACATTTCTAAACTCGGTGAGTTTGGTCTTATCCACCATCTCACCGACAACATAAAAATAAAGAACGAATCGACCGTGAAGGGCGTGGGCGACGACTGCGCCGTGCTCCACTACCCCGACTCTGAAGTGCTCGTAACTACAGATATGCTCATGGAGGGCGTACACTTCGACCTCACATATATCGACCTGCAGCATCTCGGATACAAGTCGGCGATGGTGAACATCAGCGACATCTTCGCCATGAACGGCACACCGCGACAGCTCACCGTGAGCATTGCGCTGAGCAAGCGCTTCAAGGTGGAGGACCTGGAGGAGTTCTACAGCGGACTGCGCATGGCTTGCGACAAGTGGGGCGTCGACATCGTTGGCGGCGACACCACATCGTCGTACACCGGACTCGCCATCAGCATCACCTGCATCGGTGAGGCTCGCAAGGAGGACATCGTCTACCGCAACGGAGCCAAGGACACCGACCTTATCTGCGTAACGGGCGACCTCGGTGCGGCTTACATGGGTCTGCAACTGCTCGAACGCGAGAAGAGCGTCTACTACCAGCAGGTGGACGAGGCGCGCAAGAAGAACGACAAGCGTGCTCTCGAAGAGCTGAAGGGCTTCCAGCCCGACTTCGCCGGCAAGGAGTATCTGCTGCAGCGCCAGTTGCAGACCGAAGCGCGCGGCGACATCATTGCTCGCTTCCGCGAACTCAATATCCGACCGACAGCGATGATGGACATCAGCGACGGACTCTCAAGCGAACTGATGCACATCTGCAAGCAGTCGAACTGCGGCTGCCGCATCTACGAGAAGAACATACCGATCGACTACCAGACGGCGGTGATGGCGGAGGAGCTGAACATGAACGTAACAACGTGCGCCCTCAACGGCGGCGAGGACTACGAACTGCTCTTCACCGTGCCAATCGGCGACCACGAGAAGATTCAGCAGATGGACAACGTGAAGCTGATAGGACACATCACACGTCCTGAACTCGGACAGATGCTCGTAACACGCGATAACCAGGAGTTCGAACTGAAGGCGCAGGGATGGAATCCGCTGAGCGATAAGTAATATAATTAGAGGGTATGGCATCCTGCCATAACCACGCAGGCTTATAGGGGGTGCAGCAGTCTCTGCTGCACCAACCGAGCTACACCATAGAAGCCCACACCTTTCTTTTTATCAATAAAAAGCAGTCCTTTAGTGTTGCAAAAGCTCTGCTCTACTCATCGGGCGGCGGACGCAATCCAATCAGACGGCGGACGCAATCCGATCAGACGGCGGACGCAATCCAATCGGGCGGCGTTCGGTATACAATGACAAGAACATAGGCTTTACATTATTAATTTCCACTCTCACACCACTCTCACACCACTATACAATCACACAACTTACAGTTTAATATGTCATTTTTCACAAAAAATCGGCAAATAATTTGGCAGATTCAAAAATAATGCGTACCTTTGCACTCGCAAAATTAACGCAGTTGGTGCCATAGCTCAGATGGTAGAGCAAAGGACTGAAAATCCTTGTGTCCCCGGTTCGATTCCTGGTGGCACCACTTACGAAGAGTTACTCATAAAGAGTGACTCTTTTTTTTGTTTTCATTTTATCCATTACCTTTGTAATGTTTTTTCAAAAAAATCAATGTTTTGCTTAGTTTTTCGCTTTGCTCAACTGTATATATAAGTATATGACACAAGAAAAGGACATAGAACTGATGTTTCGGCGGCATTACGAGAAGATGTACAATCTGGCCAGATACATTCTCTCGGATGGCTCACTCGATAAACCAGGGGGATTAAGCATATAGCTTTGTAAGTCTGAAAA
>ERZ1034680.901-NODE-901-length-12697-cov-9.139139_pt1 | contig 12697 bp, 10 predicted proteins | sample MGYA00520639_ERZ1034680 | MGnify/ENA primary metagenome ERZ1034680 (study PRJEB33766, sample SAMN09781760) | gut metagenome | biome: gut microbiome | host: Homo sapiens | place: Madagascar | study: EMG produced TPA metagenomics assembly of the PRJNA485056 data set...
CATCATCGACGAAGCGCAGAACATCAAGAACCCCGACACCGCCCAGAGCCGGGCCGTCCGCAGCATGAAAGCACCCATCCGCATCGCCATCTCCGGCACCCCCGTCGAGAACAGCCTCAAAGAATTCTGGTCCATCATGGAATTTACCAACAAAGGCTACCTCGGCAGTGCGAAGACCTTCCAGACCCGCTATGCGAATCCCATCCAGTACGAGCAGGACAGAAAAGCAGCCGAACGCTTCAAAAGCATCACCGCGCCCATGCTCCTGCGCCGCCTCAAGACAGACAAGACTATCATCAGCGACCTTCCGGATAAGCTCGAGCAGGACGAGTACACCCTCCTCACCCCTGCGCAGGCCGCTCTGTATCACCAGACCGTAGAAGAGAGCCTCCGCGTCATCAGCGAGCAGAAAGACGGAGACAAAGCCTCCCTCTTCAAGCGCCAGGGCCTCGTCCTGCAGATGATCCTCGCCCTGAAGGAGATCTGCAACCATCCCGCCCTCTTCACCAAAGAGGACAACTGGGATCCCGCCCTCTCCGGCAAAGCCGAGCGCCTCCTCGATCTCGCAGAAAGCATCCAGGCCAGCCGTGAAAAGGCCCTGATCTTCACCCAGTTCAAGAGCATGGGCGACAAGCTGGCAGATCTACTCGAGAGCAGGCTGGGAGAACGTCCGATGTTCCTCCACGGCGGCTGCTCCCTCCGGGAGAGAAAAGACATGGTGGACCGCTTCCAGACAGACCCGAAGGCGAGATTCTTCATCCTCTCCCTGAAAGCCGCCGGCACCGGCCTCAACCTCACCGCCGCCTCCCATGTCATCCACTACGACCTTTGGTGGAATCCCGCCGTAGAGTCTCAGGCGACAGACCGCGCCTACCGCATCGGACAGAAGAACAATGTCCTCGTCCACCGCTTCATCACCAAGAACACCTTCGAAGAAAAGATCAATGAGATCATCCAAAAGAAAAGATCCCTCGCCGACATGACCGTCTCCGTCGGCGAAAGCTGGATAGGAAATATGACGGATGATGAGCTTTCCAAGATATTCCGGTGAGAGGCGGAGACGAAGAGACTAAGAGGTCAGAAGTCAGAGGTCAGGAGTCTGACATCTGACTTCTCTACGTCTTTCATTGACAAATATATGTAGACTGGCGATTTTTTCGCGTTTTATAACGAAATATGATATAATGTGAACGTAAAAATGGCAAAGAAAAAAGTAGAAACCGAGTGATTTCTACGGAAGTATCGTAAGCGAAAAAATTTTCGGGGGGGGGTAACAATGCCTCGCCCCCCTTTTAGGCTAGGAGACTAGGAGACTAAAAGACTTGAAGACATCAGATAGCAGGGTGATTTTTTCAGTCTCGCAGACTTCGGGTCTAAAGTCTCGAAGTCTAACGTCTCCAAGTCTCATAGTCTCATATACAAGAAAGAATACCACCACATGAATAACCCTAAACAACACCATTCCATTTCCTGCGCATCCGGCGCCGCATTTTTCTACCTCATCGGCGACTACATCGCCCTCGTTCTGGCAGGGATACTTTCCCTTGCCATTCGAAACCTCCTGATCACCCACACCACCTATCACATCGCACCCATCTACCAATATTTCTGGGTACCGCTGGTCTACATGGCCTTTATCCTCTATGAGGGACTCTATGGGAAGCGCATGCTCATCTACCAGATGATGAAAAAATTGTTTCGGGCTTCCCTGGGCGGCACCGTCTTCTCCATCATCCTCATGTTTCTTGCGCAGGTGGCAGGGGACGTATCCCGTTTCTACGTCATCCTCTACACCGCGATCTCCTTTGCCCTGCTCTGCCTCTTCCGTGTCATTCTGGCGAAAGGGATGAAGAAATCGAAAACCTTCCAGATCCCCATCCTCATCGTCGGGGCGGGAAAGACCGGCGAAGTCATGGCACGCCAGATACAGAATGATACCGGCATGCGCTACCGCATCGTCGGCTTCCTCGAAGACCATGAGCCCTACGACAAGTCCTGCACCATCCTTGGTGGATTTGGTGACATGGAGCGCGTCATTCGTGATACCGGCGTCCAGTATGTCATCATCGCCGCCCCCGGCATCCCACAGACACAGCTCGCTTCCCTCATCTACCAGGCACAGACACTCGTGAGGAATGTAGGCGTCGTGCCGAACCTCGTCGCCGTCCCCATGTCGAATGTGACCGCAGAGTCCTTCTTCGATGCGAAGATCATGGTGCTCCAGATCCGGAACAACCTCGCCCGGACATCGAACCAGATCGCAAAGCGGCTCTTCGACCTCGCCGCCACCATCGTAGGCGGCCTTCTGATCTCGCCGATCCTTCTCCTCATCGCAGCATGGGTCTATCACGACTCTCCGGGACTGGTCATCTTCAAGCATCGCCGTGTCGGCAAAGACGGGAAAGAATTCAACTGCTACAAATTCCGCTCCATGTGTACGAATTCACAGGAAGTTTTAGACCACCTCCTCGCGACCGATCCGGCGGCGAAAGAAGAATGGGATAGAGAATTCAAACTGAAGAACGATCCCCGCATCACCAAGAGCGGTGCCTTCCTTCGAAAGACTAGCCTCGATGAGCTGCCGCAGCTCTGGAACGTGCTGAAAGGGGAAATGAGCCTCGTGGGACCCCGGCCTATCGTACAGAAGGAGATTCCACGATACGGCGTGTATTTCAAAGAGTATTCCATGGTGCGTCCCGGCATTACCGGTATCTGGCAGACCAGCGGGAGAAATGACGTGGATTATCCGGAAAGAGTGCAGATGGATAACTGGTATGTTCATAACTGGTCCGTGTGGCTGGACCTTGTTCTGCTGTGGCGGACAGCTGGTGTAGTGGCAGGCTGTGAAGGAGCCTATTGATTGATATGAGCCGTACACTTTTCATCCCCATGATTCCAACGTAAAAATCTGGAAAGATTGGTAAGAAAAGTGTAAAATAAAACAGGATTTGGTTTAATAAGCGCTTTTGGGGGTTATTGTGCAGGCACTTATTTTGAAGATGAAAAAGCATCAGTTCTTGTTTGAAGAGCTGGTAAAAAGGGATTTTAAACAGAAGTATAAGAGAACAGTTCTAGGGATGGGATGGAGTATTTTATCTCCTCTTTTGACACTGCTCGTTCTGCAGCTTGTATTTGGTTTTTACTTTGGCAGGACCATACCGCACTACACGATTTATCTATTCTGCGGGAATCTACTCTTTGCCTATTACAAAGAATCCACCACAAGTGGGATGAATTCACTGATGGGCAATGCAGCAATTTTCAGTAAAATCAATGTTCCTAAATATTTGTTTCTTTTTTCTAAAAATGTATCATCCCTGATTAATTTTGGGTTGACTCTTTTGATTTTCTTCGCTTTTGTTTTTGTCGATGGGCTTCCGTTTACCTGGAAGTTTCTGATGCTTCTTTATCCCATTGCGTGCCTTGTGGTTTTTAATTTAGGAATGGGTCTTATATTATCTGCACTTTTTGTTTTCTTCCGAGATATCAGCTATTTATATAATGTGTTTACCATGCTGCTCATGTATGCATCGGCAATTTTTTATGATGTAAGCATAGTACCGGAAAAACTGCAGTTCATCTTTTATTTGAATCCGGTCTACTGCTGCATTGCTTATTTTCGCAGCATAGTGATTGCAGACGAAATACCGTCGATTGAATGGCACCTTTTATGTCTAGGCTATGCCCTTTTGGCTTTTCTGGTGGGATGCTATATCTATAAGAAAGATAACCATAAATTCCTGTATTATATTTAGGAGGATTCTGTGGCAATTATCACCGCGGATAAAGTTTCTATCTGCTACATGACGGGAGACTTTAAAGATATCGGTTTAAAAGAATATGTAATGCGCCGTCTGAAAGGCCATTACCATGTGAAACAGTTCTGGGCGGATAAGGATATCAGTTTTTCATTGGAAAAAGGTGACATGATGGGTATCATTGGCACCAATGGAGCTGGGAAATCTACTCTTTTAAAGGCTGTTTCCGGTGTGATGGTACCAACCAGCGGCAGGATGATAATTCATGGTTCTATCGCTGCACTTCTTGAGCTGGCCAGCGGCTTTGATAAGGAACTGACAGTAAGGGAAAATACTTATCTGCGAGGGGCCATGCTGGGCTATACACGGAAATTTATGGATGAAAAATATGATGAAATCATTCATTTTGCAGAACTGGGAGAATTTCAGGACAGACCTTTCAAGCAGCTCTCCAGTGGTATGAAAAGCCGCCTTGCTTTTTCCATTGCCTGTCTCGTAAATCCGGATATCCTTATCCTGGATGAAGTACTCAGCGTAGGTGATGGAGCTTTCCGGAAAAAAAGCGGTGATAAGATGCGTCAGATTTTAGATAGTGGCGTGACAGGAATCCTGGTTTCCCATTCTCTAGGGCAGGTGAGAGAACTCTGCAATAAAATACTATGGATAGATCATGGACGTCAGGTTGGGTTCTCAGATAATGTAAAGCTGTACTGCGATGCATATGAAGAGTTTCTGGAAACAAAGAAACTGCCAAAGAACCATGAAGATATCATAGAACTTGCAGATGCCCTCCTAGAACGAAAACGGAAAAAAGCGGCATTAGCTAAGCAGAACGAAGCAGAAAAGCTGAAAAACACATTGGTAAAAGCAGGTAAAAAGGCGGCTGTAGAAGCTGCTGTGGCTTTTCTAAAAGAGACTGCACCGGCGGTGCTAAAGTAATAATGATGAAAATAATTACTGAAAATGAACTGAAACAACTGGAATTGGATATTCTCAAGGATGTCGCTTTATTCTGTGAAAAAAATGGAATGAGATATTATCTATGCGGCGGGACCCTGCTCGGCGCGGTAAGGCATGGGGGATTTATTCCCTGGGATGATGATATAGATATCATTATGCCCCGACCTGATTATATGAAGTTTTTGAAACTATATAATAATAGAAAATCTATTTACCGTTGCAATTCTATTTTCAACAGGCCCGACTGGTATTCATCCTTTGCTGAAGTAGAAGATACCAGAACTATAAAACGATATAAAGGATTCTCACAGAAAGAAATCCATGGAGTAAGCATAGATGTTTTTCCTATGGATGGTGCACCTGCTTCAGAAGATGAGCGCAGGCGTTTCTGGAAAAACAGCAATCTAATGGCCCGCATTGCCACGCTTTCCTGGCAGTCCTTTACCGTCAGCAGGCACTTTGATGACCAGGACGTAAGGGCGCCATGGCTGAAGACTGTGATGAGGACACTGGTTAAATTTGCGGTTATTCCAGCTGCCAAACTCTTCAGACCATTCTGCTTCAATAAAAAGGTGAACCTCAGGGGAATGCGGTATGATGTGGATCACTCGGAGTTTATCGGCGTTAGCGTTTTTCCCCATTATGGATACAAGGAATGTGTTCATGCAAAAGGCTTCCTGCCTGTGAAAAAAAGAAATTTTGAGGGAGAGGTTTTTAATATACCTGCTGATTACAATGAATATCTCACCAATCTTTATGGAGACTATATGAAACTTCCTCCGGAAAAGAACAGGGTGACACATCATGATTTTGAAGCGTATTGGAAGGAAGAATAAATGAGACTTTTGTCCCTCAGGGAAATTCAGCAGAGAGAGCTGTCCATGCTCCTGTTTTTCTCACGCTTTTGCCAAAATAATGGTTTGTGCTGTTACCTCTGCGGTGGAACATTATTGGGAGCTGTACGGCATAAAGGATTTATCCCTTGGGATGATGATGTAGATGTCATGATGCCCCGCCCTGACTATGAGAAGCTTATGAAAATCTGGACTATTACAGAAGAGAGGACCTCTTCTTACAAGCTGGTTTCAGATATGATGGGAACACTACCGCGGCCCTTTGCTAAACTGATTGACACGGATACTCTGGTCAAAGATCCCTATAAAGAAGCGGAAACAGGATTGTGGATAGATATTCTGCCTGTAGACGGCATGCCCGATGATTTAGGTCTGGTAAAAAAGATTTACAGGAAAAACAAGTATTACCGCGCTGTCCTAAAACTGAGTGATTGCCGGCTGGGAGCCGGAAAGAGCACAGTAAAGAAATATGCCAAATATCTTTTAAAACCAATGAGTCGGCTGTATGGGGTAGAGAGATGCATATCCCGGTTAAACCACTGTGCACAGGACTATCCATTTACACAAAGCCGGTTCGTAGGTGTCGTATCCAATGGCCTTTACGGTGCTGGAGAACGAATGCCTAAATCTGAATTTGTGAAGGAAGCATTAGTTACTTTTGAGGGGCATGAGTTCAAAGCCCCATCCTGCTGGGACAGCTATCTCCATGGCATCTATGGGGATTATATGAGCCTGCCGCCTGTAAATCAGCGAAAGACCCATAATATGACTGCTTTTGAAATTTAAGATAAAAGAGGATACAATGAGCAGTGCCAAAGTCAGTATTGTCATACCCGTATATAATTCAGAAAAATATATAGAGAAATGCTTGGATTCAGTTGTTGCTCAGACCTTTCGGAATATTGAAATTATTCTGGTAGATGATGGCAGCAAGGATAGTTCAGGCAGAATTTGTGATGCCTATGCGTCCCGAGACGACCGTATCCTTGTTATACACCAGCAGAACCAGGGAGTGGCGGCTGCCAGACTGTGTGGCTTCAGAGCAAGTCGTGCAGAGTATATCCTTTTTATAGACAGTGATGACTATGTGGATGCAGCTATGGTGGAAAGACTTTTATCTGCCATGGAGAGATATGATGTGGACATGGTGTCCTGTCAGTACATGGAGGAAAGAAAGGGCAGAGTGACTAAAATGCCCATACGGCCTCGGTTAGGCATGTACGACAGGAAGCAGATAGAAAATCTTTTAAAGACAGATTTTTTGTATAATATAAAGACACATATGGCAGGGATGAATGTATATCTTGTCATGAAGCTGATAAAACGGCAGTATGTGGAAGAAACGCTGGAGCAGGGACTGGGACTCTGGTATGGAGAAGATATGGCCTGCGTGCTCAGTCTTTTGTATAGGATCAGTAGCTTTTATGTTATCCCGGACTATTTATATATTTATAGAAGATATAATGAGCAGGTGACACATAAGCTTGTTCCGGAACTGATTGATGGATACTGCCTTACCATTGATAAGATCTGTAAAATTGATGAAAAAGGATATTTGAAGAAACAGCTTCCCTACAGATGCTTCAATACATTAGCTCTACTCAATCGCAATATGATATGGAATGGTATGCGCTGTTCAGCGTTTAAAAAGCAGGTTGAGCAGAACTATTCCTGTATAGTAGGACGGTTTGCATTGAATGGGGATCATGGTGATTATCTTTTCAAAGATAGAATTAAACTTTTTTTGATTAGTAACAGGTATTATACTCTCTATTTTATACTTTTAAAACTGCTAGGGTATAAAAAGTAAATGACTGTAGATTTCACTTTGGATTTATTACTAAGGAGATGCTTATGTTGAAGAATATATCATCTGATTCATCGCATTATCTATATCAGGCTAGTGTCATTATTCCTGTTTATAATGCTTCCAAAACTATAGCTCGAACCATGGAATCTCTCTTTAAACAGACTCTGCCGAAAAGTCAGTTTGAAATCTTACTGATAGATGATGGATCAACCGATGGAAGTGGGGCTCTTTGTGATGAATATGCGAAGAAATACCCTGATGGATTTGTCAAAGTCTGGCATCAGGATAACAAGGGGGTATCCGCTGCAAGAAATAAAGGAATTCGGGAAGCAAATGGAAGGTATATATTCTTTTTAGACTCTGACGACGAATTCTCAGATACTACTTTGAAAAATGTGGTGCTGTTTTTTGAGAAACATGATGAAGATATTGATCTTGTTACTTTTCCCTTAATGTATATTCATGAAGACGGCACCAGTTTTGAACATTGGCGATATCACAGTATATTGAATAAATCAAAAATATATTATTTAAACAGCCCGGAATCAGTCTATATATCGCAATGCACCATGAATATTTGCGTAAAAAATAATAAAGTGCATTACTTTGATGAATCAATGAGATATGGTGAAGATCAGGTTTATATTACTACTCTTATTGTGCAGAAAAATGCATTGGGCTATATTCCAGAGGCTAAGTATTTATATTATAAGGCCAAATCTGGAGCGGCTTCTGCTTCTGGCTTATTACTAAATAGCTTAAATGATGTATTAAAAAAGATAAATATATTTACTGAACTTAAAAAGAACTATCCATGCAGCTGTTCTTATATTGATGCTTTGATATTGTATGATTTTGAATGGAGAATAAGAGGCGATTACTTTATTCCGTATCATTTGAGTGGGGATAGCTTTCTGAGGGTAATGAAAGTTATACAAAATATTCTGGATAGCATAGACAGTGGTGTTATTTGCTCTGATCCCATTTTGGATGAAGCCTATATGTACTATTTGCTATCTTTGAAAACTAAAGGAGCTATTAAAATTCAGGAAGGCAAGCGTTTGCTGTTGACCTATGAAGATACTGGCAATGGAATGGAGCCTTTATTTGCAAGAGAAAGGATAACTATTGTTATAAATCAACTCAAAATTAAAAAGAACCATATTTACATCCTTGGCTATATCAAATCCCTCGAAGCACAGTTTATGGAAGATTGCAAAGTTAAACTCTGGGCGTCTTTGGGCGGTGTGTTTCAGGAAGTGCCTCTGTTTCATTCCCAGTTCAGCTGTTTTGGTACAAATATAGAGACGAATCGTTTTTATGGTTTTGCAATAAAAGAGGATCTTGCAGACATTACAGACATTCGTTTCTATGTGCAGATGGGAAAATACAAGTATCCTGCTCAATTCTATTACGGTACTAAGACGGCCGTGAATACGGAAGTACATAGAACCTATTATAAAGGAAGTAAATATTCTTTAATCTGCTTTGAAGATTTGATAAAAGTGGTTCTTTCTAATAGCAGCGAGCTGTCACAAAAGGAGAAGGATTTTAATCAATATATTCGCAGGATGTATCCTAAGCACTGGCTGTTCAGGCAGCTGATGATAGCTTATTCTCATGGGAAAAAAGATACATGGCTTTACTATGATAGCCATGATGCCATCGATAATGGCTTTTATCAGTTTGAACATGACATTGGCATACATGATGGGGTAAAGAGATATTATGTGTATTCTAAGGACAAAAAAGAAATCCTGCCGGAAGGTGCCGTAAAGAAGTATAGAGAACACTTGATTGAATTTGGCAGTAAGCGTCACAAACTGATGCTTGGCAGAACTTCTAAAGTATTGGCAGCCTATATCGGACGGAATTCCTATATTCCTTACAGCAGACTGGGTGAAAAGATATATAAGGATTTACTGGATTTTGAAATTATTTACCTTCAGCATGGTGTAATGAATGCAAAATTACCCAATATGTACAGCAAAGAAAAGATGTATGGCATAGATAAAGTCGTTGTCTCGACCGGTTTTGAGAGAGAGAACCTTTTGAAGCTGGCGTATGAGCCTGAGGATTTATTGTCCTGCGGCATGCCACGATTTGATTACTTTAGCAATGCGTCATCCGCAAAGCATTCAAACAGGGTGCTGTTTGCACCTTCATGGAGAAAAATGCTGGTTGCTACGGTAGACCGCAGACAAGTACCTGTGTCAGCCTTTTACAATTCTACTTTTTTCAAGTCCTACTACGATTTTCTGCATAGCCAAAAATTATCTGCATTTCTTGAGAAAGAGGATTTATATCTTGATGTCCAGTTCCACCCCATGTTTAGCTGCTATGATCAGGCATTTGAGTTGGACGGCATGGAAAGAATTCATCTTGTCCATTTCAGCAGTGTAGCTGATTATGCCTGCTGTATAACAGATTTTTCCTCTATTATGTTTGATTATATCTATCTGGATAAACCGGTTATTAGTTATTTCCTGGATAAGAAAGAATTTTCAGCAGGGATACATACCTACAGGGAATTCTGCTTTCCCTTGGATGAGACTGGATTTGTCATGCCTGCAGAAAACAGAGATATGGTTATTGATAAACTTGATTATCTTTGCCGAAATCAGATGAAGATGACCGCCGATATCCAGGCAAGAGCAGATAAACTCTTTTTTAGTAAAGAACCTTCTCATAGAGATGCACTTTATAAAATGCTTACCAGAGAGTACAATGAATAGAAGCACAGAGGTTGTTTTTTTAGGCTTTTTTCAGATGGCTTAATTTATTGAGGCCCAAAGTAATTTTTATATGAAGGAGCAAAGTAATTACTATGTGGTTATTAGATGCGCTGTATAAGTATAGAGACAGCAAAAGGGCGGCTGTTATACATAACGATGAAACGACATCGTTTGGTGATTTATGGAAAAGATCAGAGGCAGTTGCAGGATTCTTAAAATCCCAGCATTTGGCCGATAACAAGACACCGGTTGTTATTTATGGCAACAAGGAAACAGACATTATTGCTGTTATGCATGGTGCTTTGAAATCCGGATTGGCTTATGTCCCTGTAGATACATCATATCCATTGGAACGACTTGAAAAGATTATGGATCAGGTCGGAGCCCAGGTACTTTTCAATTTTTCGGACATAGAAGTGACAAGAGATGGTTGCCAGGTCGTTACTGCAGAACAGCTGCATGAAATTTATGAAGAATATAAAGATTTTCTCTCCAACGCACAGGACTGGGTAGCTGATGATGATATCTGTTATATTCTTTTTACCTCTGGAAGTACGGGCGAACCTAAAGGTGTTCCTATCCGAAAAAGAAATATAGTTAACTTTGTTGAGTGGACAAAAAAGTTTGCTGTTGATGGTGTCTGTACTGAACAGCCACGTGCCTTAAATCAAGTCTCTTATTCATTTGACGTGTCTGTATTTGCGTTATATCTTTATTTATCCGAAGGAATAGCCATTTTTAGCTTGGATAAACATACAGTGGCCGATCCACAAAGGCTGTATGCACAGTTAGCTAGTAGTCATATTTCATTTTGGGTATCTACTCCTGCATTTGCTGAAATTTGCTGTATGGAAGATACTTTTAATAAGAAGTTGTTACCTGCTTTAAGAAAATGTATTGTTGCTGGAGAGGTATTAACAAAAAAGTTAGTTAAGAAGTTGTGGTTTAGATTTCCTGATTTACAAATTTATAATGGCTATGGTCCCACTGAGTGTACTGTGCTGTTAAGTGCTTGTAAAATTGATGAGGAAATGTTGGAAAGTGAAGAAGCTTTGCCAATTGGCTATTTACTACCGGATGCGCATTATGAATTATTAAATACTTCTGTTATCGAAGGGAAAAATGCCGGCGAACTTGCTGTTGTAAGTAGAAGTGTTGGGGGAGAGTATTTCCGTAATCTGCAGAAAACTAAAGAAAAGTTCTGGCTTGATTCTCGAACTGGTAACTATGGTTATAAAACAGGAGATTTAGTTTATATCCAGAAAAATCTGCTTTATTATATAGGACGTATTGACTCGCAGATTAAACTTCATGGATACAGGATTGAACTGGATGATATTTCTCAAAATTTGGATAAGCTTGATTATGTTCGAAACAGTGTTGTTTTACCAGTAAAGATTGATAATACTGTAGATTATTTGGCAGCCTTTATTAAACTAAGAGGGACCCTTCATGTTTCGAAACTCAAAATGATGATTAAAGTCAAGAAAGATTTGGGGTTAATGATTCCATCCTACATGGTTCCTAAGAAGGTAATTTTTGTTGATGAGTTTCCGCTCAATGTTAACGGGAAAATTGATAGAAAGAAGTTAATGGAGAGACTTTGATGGTTATTAGTGAATATGGAAGTATTTTTTCCATTGTTTTATTTGGATATTTATTGATTCCGGCCGTGCTGCTAGGGCTATGGGGTAAGAAAATAAAGTATTATGGCATGCTTGTTTCACTACCTGCTTTGTATCTGCTTATCGGTTCTCATAAGCTGCCCTATTTTATTGGCTTTCTGATCTTTGAGGTTTTTCTTCTTTATCTCTATCTCTTTATCCACAAGAGAACGAAGAATGAATTTTTTTACGCCCTGATGTTTTTGCTTTCTTTTATCCCTCTTGTATATGCAAGACTTGTGCCGTACACTCACTGGCATCCTTTGGAAATACTTGGGATTTCTTACATGGGTTTCCGTATTTGGCAAATGATTATTGAAATTCATGATAATCACGTCAAGTCAATGAATCTATTCAATTTGCTGTATTTTATTTCATTCTTTACGACTTTATCGTCCGGACCGATTGATCGTTATAAGCGGTTCCTTGAGGATATTGACCATGCGATTGAAAGAAAGACCTATATCCATGATTTTCTCTTACCGGGGATAGAGAAGATTTTTTATGGTTTGGTGTATAAATTCGGTATTGCTTCACTCATTAATATATATCTGATGGAAAAGATTCCAGCTCATATTACGCTGGTACATTCCCTTGAATATATGTATGTCTATACCTTTTACCTTTTCTTTGATTTTGCAGGTTACTCCCTCTTGGCGGTGGGTATGAGTTATATGCTGGGAGTCAAAGCACCGGATAACTTCAATAAGCCATTCCTGGCTAAAGATATGAAGGATTTCTGGCAGCGCTGGCATATTTCCCTATCACGCTGGTTTGGGGACTATTTATTTGGACGTTTTGTACTGGCAGCAGTTCGTCATAAGTGGACAACCAATATATCTACGGCTACTCGGTGGGCATACATGGTTACTATGACAACTATGGGGGTGTGGCATGGATTTACATTATATTATAT
>ERZ1034680.904-NODE-904-length-12633-cov-135.555335_pt1 | contig 12633 bp, 17 predicted proteins | sample MGYA00520639_ERZ1034680 | MGnify/ENA primary metagenome ERZ1034680 (study PRJEB33766, sample SAMN09781760) | gut metagenome | biome: gut microbiome | host: Homo sapiens | place: Madagascar | study: EMG produced TPA metagenomics assembly of the PRJNA485056 data...
CTGGGAGAGAGCATCATGTTTCCGACTATCTTCTCGCTGGCATTGAGGGATGCGGATACAAAGACCAAACTTGCTTTCTCCTTGCTTATCATGACGATAGTGGGTGGAGCGGTTGCTCCAGTAATCATGGGGTATATTGCGGATACTACGGGCTGTATGTCGATTGCATTTCTCATACCGCTGGTATGTTATGGGGTGATTGGAACGTATGCGTTATCGAAACGCCACGTTCCTCTTTTTAGATAAAAGGAGTTTTTTTCGAAAACCTACCTTCAATAGTCTTTACACCCCCTTCGGTTCCCCCTGTTCTGGGGGACAGAAACCTCAGGGACGAGAGGATGTAACCGCCCTCCGGTGCTCGGAACCGCTACGCTATAAGGTTGGCGGGGCATCAAAGCCCTGCGCCATGGTTTTGCGGGATGGGACCGCCTGGGGGTGCATTATGATGAAAATAATGTTAAAAAATAGATACTACATTAGAATATCATGTAGCTCATTCTAATCCTCATATGTTATTCGAAAAGATGGTGGAATTAGGTTTTGCTTCAAGTAATTCTGATGCATTTGAGAAATGTTGGAATTCTTTAATGAAAACAGAAACAGGGACTAATTATCTATATGAATTAAACGATTTCTTATATCATTGTTGTCAACATTTTGCCCCACAAATTAAAAAAAATGGAAACAGTAAAAGTATTAAATATAGATATACAGAGCATGACTCGTCAGGAACTCTTTGAGAACCTGAAGGAGGGTGTTCTTGTGACTCTCCTAATCTTGATCATCTGATTAAGCTTCAGAAGGACAAGGCGTTTTATGACGTGTATCAGAAGTCGGAATGAGTGGTGTGTGACAGCAAGATCCTCTACCTGTTCGGTAAGTTCTTTGAAGGAAGCGGATTGGAAGGAGCTATATGCTATCGCCCAGAAGCAGGCCTTGCTTGGTGTGCTGTTTTATGGTATCCGGCAGTTGCCAAAGGAGTTGGCACCAGAGCAGAAGCTGCTGATGCAATGGATGGTGATGGCGGAACAGATACGAAAACGGCAATAGAGGTGCATTTTACTCCTTCATATATGTTTTTCCCTATTCATAATAGCAGGATGCAGAAATGGCTCTATCGCCATGTGTTCACTGAGGGTATTGGTTTACGGCAATTAATAGACTACTACTTTGTTTTAGTGAAGAGTGAAGAACGAAGAGTGAAGAATCTGACGGCATTGCAGCGTGAGCTGAAATATCTTGGTTTATGGAAGTTTGCTGGGGCTGTGATGTATGTGCTGCATGAAGCTTTGGGGTTACCTGAGGCGAAAATGATTGCACCTATTGATGTGAATGAAGGTCGTTTTTTGTTGGCTGAAATCATGCAAGGAGGCAATTTTGGTCAATATGACACTAGACTTGGAAGCAAGGAGAATGAAGGCAAACTTCATCGCTATCTCAGAATGAGTTTGCGCAACTTACGCTTCGTGAAGCATTATCCTACCGAGGCATTGAGCGAACCTTTGTTCAGAACTTGGTTTGCTTTATGGAAGAAGATACATGGAATAAAATAACAGATTTACGGGCGAACGGCTCCCTCTCCCCATTTTTTTGAACTACTTTTCGGTGATGGAGCTTAGTAGCCTGTTTTTATACAAATCGATTCAAATTGATAAAATGGAAGTAATAAAGACTGATATTGAAGGCGTGCTCATCATTGAGCCTCGCCTGTTTAGAGATGCTCGTGGCTATTTCTTCGAGAGCTTCAGCGAGCGTGAGTTTAAAGAGAAGGTGGAGCCATTGGTGGGCTACAAGGTGGAGTTCTGCCAGGACAACGAGAGTATGAGTTCTTATGGTGTAATGCGTGGCTTGCATTTTCAGAGACCTCCGTTTACCCAGAGCAAGCTGGTGAGATGCGTGAAGGGTAGAGTGCTGGATGTTGCCGTGGATATCCGCAAGGGTTCGCCGACATACGGTAAGCATGTGGCGGTGGAACTGACGGAAGATAATCATCGTCAGTTCTTTATTCCTAAGGGCTTTGCGCATGGCTTTGCTGTGTTGTCTGAAACTGCGGTATTTCAGTATAAGTGTGATAACTTCTATCACCCTGAGGCTGATGGGGGTATCTCTATCTTGGATGAATCGCTTGGTATCGATTGGCGCATTCCTACGGAACATGCTAATCTTTCGGAGAAGGATACGAAACATGAGGTGCTGAAGGACTTTGAAAGTCCTTTCGAATACTAAAAGGATTCTTTCCTAAAAATATTTAGGTAATTTTTTTCGAAAACCTACCCGTCCTTCCTTACCGTTAAGGAAGGCTCCACCTTTCTCACCAAGCCTCTCTTTCCTCAGGAACGAGAGGATGTAACCGCCCTACAGTGCTGATTTTTCTACCTCTCCGTCTCTCCTGCAAGGAGAGCTCCACTTTCTCCCCAAGCCCCTCTTCCTCAGGAAGCGGGGATGTAACCGCCCTCCGGTGCTCAGAACCGCTACGCTCTAAGGTTGGCGGACCATCAAAGGCCTTCGCCATATTTTGCGGGATGGGACCGCCGGGGGTGGAAAGTTTATAATTTACAATTTATAATTAATAGTTTACTGTTTAGAGTTAATAGTTTACAGCTTATATCCAGAGAATTTGATGATAAGTTGCAGATTTCTTTTGATTTTCTTGGTGGTTTCGTAGAAAAAGCGTAACTTTGGCGGCAAAGTTGAACGTTTAATTGAAATAAAATGGAACAGACTGTATTTAACCCTGCTCAGATGAAGATCCTGCAGATGATGTCATATATCAAGACTCCGCAGGAATTAGATAATCTTGAAAATGTTCTCTCTCAATACTTTGCAAAGAAGGTGGATGAGGGAATCGATGAGTTGTGCGATAATGGAAGTATAACTCTTGATACCATCGAGAGTTGGGGAAATGAGCATTTACGCACTTCACGCAAATGAGAAAGATAGTTCTTGATACTAATTGCTTGTTGATGAGCCTTCCAAGGATAAGTCCTTATCGTAAGATTTGGGATGATTTCTTGAAAGGTAAATTGACCTTGTGCGTTACAAATGAAATTATCGAGGAGTATTTAGAAATCATAGAGCAGAAGACCAATGCTAATATTGCAAGTAATGTTGTGTCTGTGATTCTAAGTCAAAAGAATGTGGAATTCGTAACACCCTATTATAAGTTGCATCTCATTCAAGCTGATGAGGACGACAACAAATTCGTTGATTGTGCTTTTTCTGCTGGTGCAAGTTGTATAGTGAGTAATGATGCTCACTTTAAAATTCTCAATGAGGTTGAATTTCCTCGCATTTTTGTTGTAAATATAAAGGATTTCGTGGAGTTATTATTGCGGAATCAAGGAAACAATTATCTTAATTAAATAGCTTGAACTTCCTGGTATCGTGTAAGTTTTCTAAAATCAATCCTCAATGGTCTTTACACCCTCTTCGGTTCCCCTTGTAGGGGACAGAAACCCTCAGGGACGAGAGGATGTAACCGCCCTCCGGTGCTCGGAACCGCTACGCTATAAGGTTGGCGGACCAATCAAAGGTCTCGCCAGATTTTGCGGGCTGGGACCGCCTGGGGGTGCATTATGATGAAAATAATGTTTTTAAAAAAATAGATACTACATTAGAATATCATGTAGCTCATTCTAATCCTCATATGTTATTCGAAAAGATGGTGGAATTAGGTTTTGCTTCAAGTAATTCTGATGCATTTGAGAAATGTTGGAATTCTTTAATGAAAACAGAAACAGGGACTAATTATCTATATGAATTAAACGATTTCTTATATCATTGTTGTCAACATTTTGCCCCACAAATTAAAAAAAATGGAAACAGTAAAAGTATTAAATATAGATATTCAGAACATAACTCGTCAGAATCTCTTGGAGAACCTGAAGGAGGGTGTTCTTGTGACTCTCATAATCTTGATCATCTGATTAAGCTTCAGAAGGACAGGGAGTTTTATGATGTGTATCAGAAGTCGGAATGGGTGGTGTGTGACAGTAAGATCCTCTACTTGTTCGGTAAGTTCTTTGAAGGAGGTGGATTGGAAAGAGCTGTATGCTATCGCCCAGAAGCAGGCTTTGCTTGGTGTGCTGTTTTATGGTATCCGGCAGTTGCCAAAGGAGTTGGCACCAGAGCAGAAGCTGCTGATGCAATGGATGGTGATGGCGGAACAGATACGAAAACGGCAATAGAGGTGCATTTTACTCCTTCATATATGTTTTTCCCTATTCATAATAGCAGGATGCAGAAATGGCTCTATCGCCATGTGTTCACTGAGGGTATTGGTTTACGGCAATTAATAGACTACTACTTTGTTTTAGTGAAGAGTGAAGAACGAAGAGTGAAGAATCTGACGGCATTGCAGCGTGAGCTGAAATATCTTGGTTTATGGAAGTTTGCTGGGGCTGTGATGTATGTGCTGCATGAAGCTTTGGGGTTACCTGAGGCGAAAATGATTGCACCTATTGATGTGAATGAAGGTCGTTTTTTGTTGGCTGAAATCATGCAAGGAGGCAATTTTGGTCAATATGACACTAGACTTGGAAGCAAGGAGAATGAAGGCAAACTTCATCGCTATCTCAGAATGAGTTTGCGCAACTTACGCTTCGTGAAGCATTATCCTACCGAGGCATTGAGCGAACCTTTGTTCAGAACTTGGTTTGCTTTATGGAAGAAGATACATGGAATAAAATAACAGATTTACGGGCGAACGGCTCCCTCTCCCCATTTTTTTGAACTACTTTTCGGTGATGGAGCTTAGTAGCCTGTTTTTATACAAATCGATTCAAATTGATAAAATGGAAGTAATAAAGACTGATATTGAAGGCGTGCTCATCATTGAGCCTCGCCTGTTTAGAGATGCTCGTGGCTATTTCTTCGAGAGCTTCAGCGAGCGTGAGTTTAAAGAGAAGGTGGAGCCATTGGTGGGCTACAAGGTGGAGTTCTGCCAGGACAACGAGAGTATGAGTTCTTATGGTGTAATGCGTGGCTTGCATTTTCAGAGACCTCCGTTTACCCAGAGCAAGCTGGTGAGATGCGTGAAGGGTAGAGTGCTGGATGTTGCCGTGGATATCCGCAAGGGTTCGCCGACATACGGTAAGCATGTGGCGGTGGAACTGACGGAAGATAATCATCGTCAGTTCTTTATTCCTAAGGGCTTTGCGCATGGCTTTGCTGTGTTGTCTGAAACTGCGGTATTTCAGTATAAGTGTGATAACTTCTATCACCCTGAGGCTGATGGGGGTATCTCTATCCTGGATGAATCGCTTGGTATCGATTGGCGCATTCCTACGGAACACGCTAATCTTTCCGAGAAGGATACGAAACATGAGGTGCTGAAGGACTTTGAAAGTCCTTTCGAATACTAAAAGGATTTTGATTTCTAAAATCATCTAATCTTTTTTCTAAAATCATCCCGTCCTTCTTTACCATTAAAGAAGGGTGTTCTAAAATCATCCCGTCCTTCTTTACCATTAAAGAAGGCTCCACCTTTCTCACCAAGCCTCTCTTCCCTCAGGGACGAGAGGATGTAACCGCCCTCCGGTGCTCAGAACCGCTACGCTCTAAGGTTGGCGGGGCATCAAAGCCCTGCGCCAAGTTTGTGCGGGCTGGGACCGCATGGGGATATGGTTGATCGTATGGTAATCACTGAAGTGGACAAAGTCTTTCTATAGAAAGCTAATCTGCTTAATACTGTTACATTCAATAAATAATAAAAATAATGACTATGTATATTAAAATTTGGGTATTTGCATTATCACTATTGGCAGCCTTGCTGGTAGGTGGATTGACTGGGTATTTATGTCGTTCAGGTATTGGTAATCTATGGAAATGTTTGAAGTCTCTTGGTGTGAGCATTCGTAATCGCTTGGTGGATTACTGGTATATGCTGGTCTTCCTTGCAACAACGATTTATGTTTTGGCAAATTTCAAGGTTTGCATAGACTTGTCGTTTACTGAAGATTTTAATGGCAATAATCTTATATTCCTATTTTGGCTAGTATTGATTATATTTCCTATGTTTGATAGTTTCGAAGGATTTGGTATCAGTATCAAGAAGAGAAAGCAAAATAAAGAAGAAGACTTCTTGACAACTGAATACCATAACAATTTGATTCATGCTCAAAAGGAAGGAGGTAATCATGAATAATGGAATTAATAGAGTTATCCAGGAGGGAACATCTCTTATGGGTAACCAATATCTTAATGAGGCAATGGTTAGAACATGGCTTGAATACTCATTGAAAATGCTTGATTTAGTTTGTGGCAACACTTTTATAAAATACCAATATTCTTCGTTTGCATGCCAAGTAATGAATTCTCCAATTACGCCTTTTCAGAAATTGAGCAAGTGTGTGGAGTATTTGATAAAGGTAGCATCAATGATTTACTAAGGTTAATATATATAGATAAAATATTTTGAAATGGAAAAGAATAGTGATTTCTTTAGTTCTCAAAGTCCTTCTTCTTACGTGAAGGCAAAAATAGTGTCTTCATATTTCCCACAATATTGCAAAATATTGCTTAAGAATCCTCAAAAGGAGATTAGGTATATTGATTTGTTCTCTGGTCCAGGAATCTATGATGATGGACATGTGTCAACTCCTCTTATGATTGCTGCAGAATGTTATCGCGATGATAGGTTGAGAGCTATTGTCAGAATGCAGTTTAATGATAAAAATTACAAAGAAATTCTTGAAAAAAACTTTTTGGAAAAATATCCGAGAGGAACTTTTGGACATGAACCTTTCTTTGCAGATCGAATAATTGGGGAATGTGATAGTGTAGAGGAGTATTTACAGAAAAATACTATGCAAAATGGTAAAAATACGAGTCCTGCATTATTATTTTTTGATCCCTTTGGATATAAAGGTATTAAAACAAAGGTGTTGGCAGAATTTTTGAATAATTGGGGCAACGAAATTTTCTTGTTTCTGAATACTAAGAGAATTAATCCTGCCATGGATAACCAATTGTTTGTGCAATACATCAAAGATATTTTTCCACTTTCTTATAATGAAGTGCGTTTAGGAAAAGCTAGCCAGAATACTGTGCTTTCTCGACTAGCTTACATTGTAGATATGTTAGGGCGAGAATTTAACTTAATCCTAAAAAAGAAAGTTTATTATACGGCTTTTCAATTTCAAGAGGAAGATATGGCTACAACTAGTCATTTTATTATTCATCTAACGAAAGGTGCAAAAGGGTATGAACTTGTCAAAACCATTTATAATGATTTTGCAAATGTTGGAACAGTTTTTGATGGCATACACACCTATACTTTCAACCCTAGATCTGTAGGTATGAGTAGTTCGCTATTGTTTGATGATACAACTGAAAACATAGACAAACTTGCAGAAGAACTATATAAAAAATATAAGGGGAATCATATTGATGCCTTATCTTTATTTAAAAAGGATCAGGTCAATACAAAATATTGTTTGAGCCATTATACAAAGGCTCTTAGAAAGTTAGTTTTTGATGGTAAAATTCATGCAGTATTTACTGATAATAAAAAGCACGAGGTGACTGTTCTTATCTCTAAAGACTGTATTCTTGATTTTTAGTTATGGCAAATTCAAAAATAGAATGGACTAATAAAAGTTGGAATCCTGTTACTGGGTGTAGTAAGGTGTCTGAGGGATGTAAGCATTGTTATGCAGAAGTGATGGCCCGACGACTTAAGGCTATGGGACAAATTAAGTATAGCAATGGGTTTCATGTAACAACTCATGAGGAAAGTTTGATTGAACCATTAAAATGGCATAAATCACAAATGATATTCGTTTGCTCTATGGGTGATCTGTTTCATGAGAAAGTACCTGACGATTTTATTGATAGAGTTATGAAAACGATAGAGAAGACCCCTCAGCATCGTTATCAACTTCTAACAAAACGAGCAGATAGAATGGCTGTATATTTCTCTAATCATCCCATTCCTCACAATGCCTGGCTTGGTGTAACTGTAGAATGCAAGTCGTCAATACCTAGGATAGACTTAATTCGAAAGCTCAATGCTTCCGTTAAATTCTTATCCTGTGAACCTTTGGTTGAGGACTTGGGAAAAATGGATTTGGATGGCATTAATTGGATTATAGTTGGTGGTGAAAGTGGCATGCAGGCAAGGCCCATGAAGGAGGATTGGGCTTTAAATGTTAAGCAACAAGCTGAAACTATGAATATTCCTTTTTTCTTTAAGCAATGGGGAACTTGGGGGGCAGATGGAATAAAACGCAATAAACATGTTAATGGCAAATTGTTACAAGGTAAAATAATTCAAGAACTTCCTAAGTTTGAATAATAATATGGCTACATCATTGAGAAAAACAGTTTCTTCTGAAATTGGAACATTTCTGTTGAACAATGGGTTTTCACAGAAAGATCCGGATAAGAACCCAATTTTGGTAAATGAATTAGTTTCCATAGTGAATTCTTTGTCCGATTATTATGAAGAAGGAGAACATCTTTATCCAGAAGTATTGTTAACCAATAATATTTCAGAAATACCATTTTTTATAAGCTACGAATTTTATCGGGGTGAATTATTACCAAGGTCGTTGGCTAAAGCTATAAAAATGTGTGCACCTCTTTGTAATGAAGGCTGGTGTATATTTATGGAGGTTAATGATGATGGAATAAGATGGGGCGTAGTTAATGGTGAACAAAAGATAACGAGTTTATCCCTTTTGGAGCAATTGAAATTGTCTGAAGACAATGAACATCGTTTTATTCTTCTTCATAATATTGGGGCTAAAACGGTTGAGTTTGTGCCTGCTAGTGGTAAAGAACCTTATGCCGTTTCTTTATCCCTTAATGGTGTGGAAGATAGTGAAGGGTGCTATATTCGTGATTTGTGTGAGACGATAGGCGAAATATGTAATGACTCACATTTTTATGATTTCTTGGAAAAAATGATAGGTTATGCTTTGCAAATAGGACATGGAAATTTAGTCGCAGTTTTAGATGTGCATGAAGGTGAAATTAAAGTTCCTGATATCTTTTCCGATGGGGTGCTTCTTGTAAAAGAACCTATTGATTTATATGGGTATTATATTCATTTTAGAAATGCTGACAAAGATATTACTGCTCATGAATTTTTGAAGAAAGTGTCTTGTTTGGTACAGGCAATGCTTAATCATGATGGCATCTGTTTGTTTACAAATGATGGCAAATTAATTGGCTATCATTTAATTGTAGATAACAAAACTATGACCGAAAATCAAATTGTTGGAGGTGCAAGGACTAAAGCATTTAAAAAGTTGGTTTCAGAAGATGCAATTTTTGCTGTCTTAATGAAAACGCAAGAAGGTTTAATTCAATTTAATAAGCAAGGAAATGAAGAAAGATAAATTATTGTGGAAGATAGATAGTAAAGATGTTATTCCAGCAAATGTTATGGATGTTAAGTCAATTGTACCATATTCGAATCCTACCAATTTGACTGAACAGCAACAAAATAATATTATAGCTGCCTTTAATAGTCATGCTTATGATATGGCTGCAGAATATGTTTGGAAAAAGGCTATCACAAACCTTAGGGAACATATCTTGGAATTAGGGGAAGAGTTTGTCGGTGAACTCATTCAGCGGCCAGAAGTAGGTACTAAGGTAAGTATGGAATCAGTTTTAACGGATTACAATGTGATTGTTATTGCTGAGCAATTAGGTATGATTAGTCATGCTGGTGCTTTGGATTTACGCCAAGCTTTTGAAACCATCCAATTCTATTTTTCATCACAGGCTGCTAAAGAGGAGGCTGTACTCGATGCATTGAAAGTGACATCAATTATAAAAAGTTGTGTCACAAATATACTTAGTCAACCTAATATGGAGATTGCTGTTGACTTTTCAAACTTTAGAAATCGATTATTTGATGAAAATATCCCTGCAAAAGATCCACAACTTGTACAATTGGTAAATTCTTCCCTTTTTATAGTTAGGACTGTAACCACAATACTCGCTTCTTCAATTAAAACAAAAGATGGAGCTGTACAAGAGCATACCTTGAATAATTTTAAAGTTATACTTCCTTTGATCTGGGATAAAATATCTAGTGATGACAAATGGAGAATTGGAGCATTATATAAAGATGTGGTTTCTGATGGAGACATGAAGTCTGCTGTTATGATAAAATCGGCCCTATCTTTAGTTGGTGGTTTTGATTTTGTGCCAGAAAATATCAGATCAAATACCTTTATTGAGATGGCTCAAAAACTTATAGATGTTCATTATGAATATGATAATTTCTATAAAGAACCTCGTGTGATAAAAGAACTTGCTTCATTGGGGACGATATTCCCAAAGCCTGCTATGGCACGATGTATCAAAGCATTGTTGTTGGTATATATGGGAAATGGATATGGTCGTTCTGTTGCAGCCGTTCCTATTGCAGAAGAACAGTTAAACCAAGTCTCAAATGATGATTGGGTTGATTTTTTGGAGAATGTACTGCCTTTTGATGAGCAAATAATAGGAGCATTGTGCTCATGGGGAAATCAAAGAGATTATTTTATGCAAATTATAAAACGTAATTCCTTGGAAAACGTTGAATTGGAAAATAAAAATTCAAATAAGTTATATCAGAATATTTTGAATGGTTATTCAGAGCAGATAAAGAGATATTGGATGCAGATGTAATTTGTTAGCATAGCTCAATCAATGAGCTATGCTGATGAGTTTACTACCCAAGGCTGTTTCTATACGAGCAATGGTTTGAGTTGTGAAGTTATGTCTTCCTGTTAGCCATTTGGAGATTTCTGAGTCTTGCTTGTTGAGCAATCGGGCGAAATCCTTTTGGGTGAGTCCTTTGGCTTTCAGGATCTCACTAATGCGCTCGGCAATACCGAAAGACAAATCGAACTCAGCCTTTTGCTTGGCAGGTATCGCAGCGAGGCAATCACGGAATAATTTATTCTGTATCATAACGCTTAAATTTCAAATGCGCTTATAATTCGTTGTCTAGGATTTCCATCATTTCTGCAGCTGTAATCACTTGCGGTTCTTTTGGAAAGTGTTTGAGATTACCTGTTACTAAGAAGGAATCTTCCTTGCTTAGGCAGACTTCATAGAAGACTCGGTCGTCCTCATCTGGCATGGTGCCATCATAAGGAAAACGGGAAGAATCAATTCCGTTTTCCTTAAAAAAGTTCAATAACTCATGGATTCTGATTTCACTTAGATGAAATTTTGACCTATTTAGTACATCAAAGTACTCATCCAAGATTTCTTTATTATACAATGGCTTAATTTTACCACTGAGCATACTATTAATGACCCTTCTTGTTGCAGAAGAAGGGTTCTTGGTTATAAACGAGGACACGATAATGTTCGTATCAATGACTGCATATACCATTGCGTTCTTTTCTTAATCGTCTGACTTCTCTGATTTCTTCATTGATTTCATCAAGTGACATATCAATGTTATTCTCTCTTGCTGTGTCACACATATACAGGAACGCAGCTTTTGCTTTTGCAGTCACTTCATCTTCTTCTTCATTCTTTGCCTGAATGGAGAATGGAATGCTCTTACTGCGAATTACTGCCTTTACAAAGATGTTGATGGCGGTATTCGCACTCATACCGAACTGTTCGCAGAGTTTATCAAACTGTGCTTTCTGCTGGTTGTCCATACGGACTGTCATTGCTGTCTGTGCCATAAGCCTAAAATGTTTAATTAATAATCATTCTGATTGCAAATATACATCATTATGACGTAAAATGGTGCGATAGTATTAATAATTTAATAAAGATTAATAGTTGAATGAATGATATAACTGCTTGTTTCGCTTTCTTGAAGTATTGCCTTGGAAATAAGGAGAAATATGCATTTCTTCTGGAGACTTAAACACGGAGATAATCTTTCGAAATCTTCTTTTCTTGAAGCCCTATTTGGGCTGGAGTTTGGTCACGCAGATTTCGCAGATGACGCAGTTTTTCTTCTTTGCTGTTTATTAGTCCCACAGATTTCACGGATTTACACAGATTTCTTTTGATTTTCTTGGTGGTTTCTAGAAAAAAGAGTAATTTTGGCGACAGAATATTAATCATCTAAAATAAAAGGTTATGGCAACATTAACTATACAAGTGGAGGACAGAAGTGTTATGGCGGGACTAAAGAAGGTACTTGAGTCAATGAAAGGTGTCGTGATAGTTCCTAATCACCAGAAAAAAACTGGGATAGAGGAAGCTATGGATGATATTCGCCATGGTAGAGTGACAGAATATAAGAATGCTGATGACATGTTTGAAAAGTTAGGAATATGAAATTAAATTGTCAGGACAATATGCTGGAAAATGGGAATGCCATATTTTGCCTGATTGGTTGTTGATTTGGGAACAGCATGATGATGAACTTGTATTAATTATGACTAATACTGGTTCTCATAATGATGTCTTCTAAAAGTGGAAGCTTACTTCATTCAACCACTTCTTTACATCAAAGCATGGGCAGGATTTTCTGACCCATGGGAGGTCACGATGGCCGATGACTTCGGCATCGGGATAGGCGAAGGTGGGTTTATCGCTTATGGCTTAACGTACCTCCTCATTCACAAAGAACAGTCTTAAATTTGCAGAGAATCATAACGAAGCCATCCATCTTCAGATACGAAGGGCATAACTATTTGGTGCCCTTCCTCA
>ERZ1034680.908-NODE-908-length-12606-cov-7.590869_pt1 | contig 12606 bp, 8 predicted proteins | sample MGYA00520639_ERZ1034680 | MGnify/ENA primary metagenome ERZ1034680 (study PRJEB33766, sample SAMN09781760) | gut metagenome | biome: gut microbiome | host: Homo sapiens | place: Madagascar | study: EMG produced TPA metagenomics assembly of the PRJNA485056 data set...
CAAGCCTTATTTAAGGTTTGACAATTCGTCATGCACATACCGCTGAATAGTTACCCCCGTAAACCACTAAAACAATTTACAAGATTTAAAAAGTTTTACCATCAACTAAAAACGAAATAAATAATTCGACCCTTAGTTTTTAAAGGATAAAGCAAAATGTGTGTTATAATGGCTCAAACATTAACACAACGATGCGTGCATATTTTTATAATATGTATACATACTATTCTGTTGCCATGAAACTTACATAGTTCTAACTCTACTAAAATCAATTATAACTAAATTAATTGCTTATGAACAAGAAAGTCAAGACCGCCGGTTTGGTTATGGCATTGCTTGCTGCTGCTCCTATGAGCGGTGGACAAATGGCATACGCGGGTGGTGTTAACAATGCTGCACCTACTGCTTCTACACAGCAGAAAGAGTCAGCTTGTAAGGGCGTTGTCAAAGACGCTACTGGTGAAGGCGTAATCGGAGCTTCGGTAATTGTCGAAGGTACCAACTTGCGCACTGTGACTGACATTGACGGCAACTTTACACTCAATGGTGTAAAGAAGGGTGCCTCAATTCAGATTTCTTACATCGGCTACACTACAAAGGTAGTTAAGTGGAACGGTGCTCCGCTCGACGTGCTTCTCGAGGACGACAAGAAGATGCTTGAGGAAGTTGTGGTAGTAGGTTACGGCACACAGAAGAAGGTGAACGTAACTGGTGCCGTGTCTATGGTAGGCTCGGAAATCCTTGAGGACCGTCCTGTAACCAACGCGTCACAGGCTCTTCAGGGTGCTGTTCCGGGACTTAACTTCTCTACCAACTCTAACGGTGGTATGCTTGACAACTCAATGGCTATCTCTATCCGTGGTACCGGTTCTATCGGCAACGGTTCTACCGACTCTCCTCTTATCCTTATCGACGGTATCGAGGGCGACATCAACTCACTCAACCCTAACGATATCGAGAGCGTATCAGTATTGAAGGATGCTGCTTCGGCATCTATCTACGGTACACGTGCTGCATTCGGTGTAATTCTTATTACTACCAAGAGCGGCAAGTCGGGCAAGGTGCGCGTCAACTATAGCGGCGACGTTCGCTTCTCTACTGCTACACAGTTGCCAGAGATGGTTAACTCACTGCAGTTTGCCAACTATTGGAACATTGCCAGCAACAACGCTGGTGCTGGTGACCAGTTCAATAGCGAGACTATGACACGCATAGAGAATTACATCAACGGCAAATACACTGATCCTTCACAGCCTGAGTACTACGGTGTTGTAGTCAACCCCAGCAACAACCGCTACAACCTCTACGGTGGCTCATTTGCCAATACCAACTGGTTTGACGAGTTCTATAAGAAGAACGTTCCCTCAACACAGCACAACCTCTCACTCTCGGGTGGTACAGACAAGGTAAGCTGGCTCATCAGCGCTGGTTATCTGAAGAACAACGGTCTTATCCGTCACGGACACGACGAATTCGACCGCTACACTATGAACGGCAAGATCAATGCTCAGCTCGCTTCATGGGCAAAGGTAGAATACTCTACCAAGTTCATGCGTTCTGAATACGAAAAGCCTCAGTACCTCACACCGCTGTTCTTCCATAACATTGCACGCCGTTGGCCGACCTGTCCTACTATCGACCCGAACGGACACTATCCTGACGGTATGGAAATCGCCGAGCTTGAGGACGGTGGTACAACTGCTACACGCAACAACAAGTTCACACAGCAGCTCAACTTCATCTTCACTCCTGTGAAGGGATGGAACATCCACCTCGAAGGCGCTATGCGCAATGAGTTCTACAAGAGCAAGACCAATAAGTTCCCAGTATATTCTTACTATGCTGACGGCACTAAATGGCTGCGCGACTCTGGCTATGGCTCAGTAGCAAGCGTAAGCGACTATCGCTCTGAAACCGACTATTTCTCAGTAAACGCCTATACCGACTATACTCATTCGCTCGGTATGCACAACCTTAAGGGTATACTTGGTGTGAACTTCGAAAAGTATGGTACTGACGATGTCAGCGCTTCAGGTACCAACCTCATCACCAACGACTTCCCGTACCTGAGCCTCACACAGAAGAACCCACGCGTGAGCGACAGCTACTGGCATCGTGCTACAGCAGGTTACTTCATGCGACTCAACTACGATTACGACAGCAAGTACATGATGGAGTTCAACCTCCGCTACGACGGCTCGTCACGTTTCACCAACGACAACCGTTGGGATTGGTTCCCTTCAGTATCAGCAGGTTGGAACGTTGCACGTGAGGACTTCTTCAAGCCTCTTGCTAACGTAGTATCTACCCTCAAATTGCGTGCATCTTGGGGTCAGCTTGGTAACACAAGTTCATATTACAGCTCATTCGCCGACTGGTATCCATTCTATCAGCAGCAGGCTGTAGGCTCACAGAGCAGCTCATGGCTTATCAATGGCCAGAAGCAGAACACAGCAAGTCTGCCGGGCATCATCAACAGCACCATGACATGGGAGACTGTTGAGACATACGACGTAGGTTTCGACTTTGCTCTTCTCAGCAACCGCTTGACAGGTTCGTTCGACTGGTACAGCCGTACAACCAAGGACATGATTGGCCCGGCTCCTGTATTGGGTTCAGTGCTCGGTACAGACGCTCCGCGCACCAACAACTGTAAGATGCGTTCATCAGGTTGGGAGTTTGAGTTGCAGTGGCGCGACCAGATTGCCGACTTCAAGTATGGCGTGAAGTTCAACATCTCTGACGCTACAGCCAAGATTCTCGAATATCCGTATGAGGGCGAGTTCGACAACCAGAGCATCAACAGCTACTACAACGGCAAGAAGCTCGGCGAAATCTGGGGTTACGAGACCAAGGGCCTCGCTCAGAGCGATGCCGAAATGACTTCATGGCTCGAGAAGAACAAGCCTAACTGGGGTAGCAACTGGCAGGCTGGTGACGTTATGTACAAGGACCTGAATGATGACAACAAGGTAACTTCAGGTGCCGGCACACTTAAGGATCACGGCGACTTGAAGCGCATCGGCAACAGCACACCGCGCTACAACTTCGGTATCAACCTCAACGCAGAATGGAAGGGCATCGACTTCTCTGTATTCTTCCAGGGCGTGATGAAGTGCGATTGGTATCCTGGTCAGGGTCAGCCCTACTTCTGGGGAGCTATCGGCGACCTGTGGCAGAGCACCTGCTTCAAAGAGCACCTCGACTACTGGAGCGAGAACAACAAGAACGCTTACTATCCGAAACCATACCTCAACGGTGACGCACAGAAGAACCAGCGCACACAGACACGCTACTTGCAGAGTGCTGCCTATATGCGTTGCAAGAACATCCAGCTCGGCTACACTCTCCCGCAGACCATCACAGAGAAGGCAGGCATGAGCCGTGTACGCGCTTACGTATCTTGCGACAACCTCTTCACACTGACAAGCCTCTCAAAGATTTTCGATCCTGAGGCATTAGGCGGTGGATGGGGTACCGGTAAACTCTATCCGTTGCAGCGCACTATCGCTGTCGGATTGAACGTTACATTCTAAAGCTATCACCTTAAAATATAGACAACATGAATATTATAAATATTAAAAACCTGCTATTGGGCGCAGCTGTAACAACAGCAGCCTTTGGCCTCACCTCATGCAACGACTTGCTCGACATGAAGCCAATCAGCCAGATTACACCGGGAGCCTACTATCAGAATGCCGACCAATTGGCAGCATATCTGAACAATTATTACGACAGTTACCTGCAGATGCCATACTCAGGCTCTATGTCTCACTCGTGGGGACAGTGGAACGAGGGTAAGGCCAAGTCTGACTGGGATACCGATATCTACTGCTGGGGCGGTGGCAACACTTCGCTCTTCGCTGACGATCATTGGGAAGTATCTTCAGGAAAGGCTCTTCAGGGCTATTATGGTGGCGTACGCGTATACAACTACTTCATCAACACTGTTCTGAAGCAGATTGAAAACGGAACATTGCCTAATTCTGAGGATGTGAAGAACTACCTTGGCGAGGCTTACTTCTTCCGTGCACTTGTATACTTCCGCATTATGGCTCTCTACGGTGATATTCCCGTTATCACTGAGGTATTGCCCGACGAGAACAACGTTATCGTGGAGAACTCTAAGCGCACACCGCGTAATGAGGTGGCACGCTTCATTCTCTCTGACCTCGACAAGGCAATCGAGATGTGCTACACACGCAGCAAGTTCAACGGCCAGCGCGTAAACCGCGAGGCTGCCCAGCTCATCAAGTCGCGTATAGCTCTGTTTGAGGGTACATTCGAGAAGTATCACCGTGGCTCAGGCCGTGTTCCGGGCGATGCCAACTGGCCAGGTGCCAAGATGTCATACAACCAGGGCAAGACATTCAATCAGGAGGCTGAAGTTAAGTTCTTCCTCACTGAGGCTATGAATGCTGCCAAGGAAGTAGCCGACAATGCAGATCTTGCTGAGAACAACCACAAGATTGACCCTGTATATGGTGACAAGGACGATTGGAACCCGTACTTCAACCTCTTCAGCCAGCCTTCACTTGCAAATGTAAATGAGGCTCTGATGTGGAAGCAGTACAATAAGGACCTTGGTTTCTATCACCTTACCGGTCACTCAATGGTGACTGGACAGAACACTGGCTTCACACGTTCGTTCATCCAGACCTTCCTTATGAAGAACGGTATGCCTATCTATGCTGACAACAGCGGCTATCACGGCGACGTAACTCTTGACAACGTCAAGGCCGACCGTGATGAGCGTCTGCAGCTGTTCATGTGGGGCGAGAGTACTCCTACATATTGCGACCCGGAAATGACCGGCGTTGAGGCAGGCAAGCCATTGCCAGTTTATATGGAAGAGGACGAGACCGACGCAGCTCACATCACCAATACCGACGCTTCTACACGTTGTATCACTGGCTACCAGCAGCGTAAGTACTATACTTATGACGCTGAGCAGACACGCTACTCAGAGCAGTCTACAACCAACGCCTGTCCTATCATGCGTTCGGCAGAGGCTCTGCTCAACTACATGGAGGCTGACTATGAGCTGAACGGCCGACTCGACTCTAAGTCGCAGGAATACTGGCGCACTCTGCGTACACGTGCTGGTGTTGACACCGACTTCCAGAAGACAATCGACGCTACCGACCTCTCTAAGGAGATGGACTTCGGTCGCTACTCTGGCACAAAGCTTGTCGACAAGACTCTGTACAATATCCGTCGTGAGCGCGTTACCGAGTTGTTCTCTGAGGGTCTTCGTTTCGCCGACCTCATCCGTTGGCGCGGTTTCGACAATATGCTGACCACAAAGTGGGTACCTGAGGGTTGCAACTTCTGGGACAACATGTACAAGCACTACGATCCGGAAATCAAGTGCAACGGTGAGAACGACGCTGTAGTTTCAGCTAAGTCACTTGGCAAGTATCTGCGTCCGTACAGCAAGTCAATGCAGCCTGCCAACGAGTTGAAGGACGGCTACAAGTGGCACGAGGCTTACTACCTCTACCCAATCGGCATCACCGACATCCGTACCGCTTCAGCCGACCGCTCGCTCGAGAACTCTAATCTCTACCAGAACCTCTACTGGCCGGTAGCAGCTGGTGGACACGCAGAGAAGTAATTCTCAGAAAATACGAAAATCAGCCTAATGGCTATATACTGAAAGTGGCGTCCCAATTACGGGACGCCACTTTTTTCGTATGTACTAACTATTTTCGGAGCGTTGTTCTTCTACAAACCGCTAAGGTCAATTTTATAATTTGTCGGTAGTGATTTTGCTTTTACCGGACAGCAATAACATAAAATATACGCATAAAAACAATAATAAATACAACTATGAGCAAAGTAATCATCAACAGCTATCATGAGTTTGCCGCGTTGCTCGGCAAGAACCAATGCTGTTTTTGTTGTTCTTTTTTTATACCTTATTATATTGTTTGCCCTTGCAAGTTCCCCTAGAAAAGTGTGGAATTAGCACAAAAGTTCCCCTAGAAAAGTGTAGTTATCACTTGCAAGTTCCCCTAGAAAAGTGTATCTTTGCAGTGTAAGTATCTATTAATCAAAACAATAGCGATAATGGAACGATATATTTATAAAAGTCTGAAGTCATGGAAGGATTCTCCAAATCGTAAACCGCTAATTCTACAAGGTGCACGTCAGGTTGGAAAAACCTATATACTTAAGGAATTCGGGAAAAGAGAGTATGATAATGTAGTATATATCAACTGCGACGACAATGACGACATGAAGGATATGTTTGTTGATTATGATATAAAACGCATAATCCGTAGCATCAGTGCTATATCTGGAGTATCAATAACACCATCGTCAACGCTGATTATACTTGATGAGATTCAGGAAATAAACCGCGGTCTTTCATCATTGAAATATTTCTGCGAGAAAGCTCCGGAATACCATGTTGCCGTTGCAGGGTCGCTACTCGGTATAACACTGCACGAGGGAACATCGTTCCCCGTGGGAAAAGTGGATATGCTTTATATGTATCCTATGGATTTTGAGGAATTTCTGTTAGCTATGGGAAAACCACAGCTTGTGGAATTTTTACACGACAAAGAATGGTCAAGCCTGTCGTCGTTACAGCAAATGCTTACTGAACTGCTACGCCAATACTATTTTGTGGGTGGTATGCCAGAGGCTGTAAAGACATATATTGAGCGTGGAGACGTGTGGGAAGTACGCTCTATACATACAAAAATAATTGAGGCTTATCGCAATGACATGTCCAAACACGCTCCGCTACAACAAGTACAGCGCATAAACATGGTGTGGAATTCAATTCCGTCACAATTGGCACGCGACAACAAGAAGTTTGTATATGGCGCTCTGAAAAAAGGAGCACGAGCCAACGATTTCGAGATAGCAATACAATGGCTAGTCGACTCCGGTCTGGTACACAAAATATACCGCATAAACAAACCTACAATGCCACTTAAATTCTATGAAGATATGTCTGCCTTCAAGCTCTTCCTGCTTGACTGCGGATTGCTCGGTGCTTTGTCGGAGACTCCTCCACAACAGATTCTTATTGGCAATAATGTATTTGAGGAATACAAAGGGGCTTTCACCGAAAACTATGTGTTGCAGCAACTAAAGTCCCTACCCCACACCTTCATATACTATTACAGCAATGAAAATTCCACAATGGAAATAGACTTTGTCATACAACACGACAATGAAATCATACCGGTAGAAGTGAAAGCTGAAGAAAATCTTAGAGCAAAATCCTTACGACAATTCACAAAAGATAATCCAAACTTGCATGGCATACGTTTCTCAATGTCGGGACATAGAGAACAAGAATGGATGACAAATGTGCCTCTATGGGCGGTAAAGTGGGCGTTTGACTAAATAACTTACCCCTCCCTACGGGGGAGGGGCAGGGCATATGGCTTTTAATACGAGAACGAGCTGCCGCCGAGGAACTCGCGCAACAGTGAGGTTGGGGGCAGAACGCCGTGGTCGATGGGCAGGAAATAGCTGAGGAACTTGCGCAGACGGTAAGCCTCGGCATACTCGTCGCAGTTCTCGGGCACCTGTTCGAGCAGCGGTTCGGCTTGGGTTTTGATGGCAGCCAGCTCGTATATCATGGCAGTGTTGAACATTTCGTCGGCATTTTCCTGGAACGGGAATATCCATTTGTTCTCGCCCCGGCGCACGCTTGGCCAACGGCGTATGGTGTCGCGGGCTGAACAGCCACGCTGCTTGTAGTCGCGTATGATGCGACGCAGCAATCGGTTGTCGGTGGTGGGGATGTAGTTGTGGTCGTCGAGGAGAATGGTGGTGAGTGCCGAGGCGTACACCCGATACTTATATTCTTCGGGAATCTGCGACGTCAGTTCGGGATTGAGGGCGTGAATGCCTTCTATCACGAGCACATCTCCGGGACGCATGCGCATCTTCTGACCGCTCGGCACGCTGCGTCCTTTAATAAAGTCGTACTTGGGCAGCTCCACTTCCTCGCCGTTGAAGAGCTGCATGAGCTGCTTGTTGAGCAGAGGCAGGTTGAGGGCGTGCAGCGACTCGAAGTCGTAATCGCCGTTCTCGTCCTTCGGAGTAAGCTCGCGGTCGACGAAGTAGTCGTCGAGCGACACGGGTACGGGGCGTATGCCGTTGCAAAGGAGCTGTATGCTCAGTCGCTTGCACGATGTGGTCTTGCCCGAGCTTGAGGGTCCGGCTATGAGCACCATCTTAACGGTCTTCTTGCCAGCGATGTTCTCGGCAATGTGCGCTATCTTCTTTTCCTGCAGCGCCTCCGACACGTTGATTATCTCGGTGGCGTATCCCTCGCGCACAGCCTCGTTGAATGTGCCGACGGTAGACATTCCCAGAAGGTTCTGCCAGCGGTGGTGTTCCTGGAAGATGTCGAACATCTTGTCCTGGCGTATGAGTGCGCCAAGCTCCGAGGGGTTGCTCATCGAGGGGATGCGCAGAAGCAGTCCGTCGTAATATTTCTCCAGTCCGAAGAGCGTGAGCTGCGCCGTATTGGTGAGCATCGAACCGTAATAGTAGTCGATGAAGCCGTTGATGTCATAATATAATGTATAGAGTCGGCCCGTAGTGCGCAGCAGCAGCGCCTTGTCGTGATAGCCCATTTCCTCGAAACGTGCTATAGCCTCGTCGGTAGGCACTTCGTGTCGGCGTATGGGTATGGCACGGTTGATGATGGTCTGCATCCCGTTGCGCACAGCCGTAGCGTCGGCTTCGGTGACGGGACGGCCTATGTTGAGGTCGCAATAGAAACCATTGGACACCGGAATGTCAATGCGCACCGTTGTGCCGGGATACAAATCCTGCACCGCCTTGCAAAGCACGAAGAAGAGAGTGCGTGTATAGGCTCGCAATCCGGATGGCGACGAGATGTCGAGATACTCTATGTCCTTGGCGTTATATACGCGATAATGCAAACCTTCTACCTTGTTATTCACCTTGGCGCATACGGGCGGATAGGGCAAAGTCAAATTTAATTGCTTGAAAATGTCAGAAAGTGTGGTTCCGGCTTCAACTTTCAGACTTTTTTTATTATTTTTGCAACGGATTTGTATCAACTGTTTCATTTCGGTTACATGTTTAATGGTTAATACTTGATGTGCAACAAAGATACTCCGTTTTCGACACAATGCGCAACACCGCCACATAAATTATATTAAAATATATGTCGATTTGGATTTTTTTTAAGATTATCGGATCATTAGCCCTGCTCATCTACGGTATGAAAGTGATGAGCGAGGCTCTCCAGAAGATGGCTGGCTCGCAGCTGCGCCATATCCTTGGAGCCATGACTACCAACCGCTTTACCGGCCTGCTGACCGGTATGTTCGTAACAGCCTCGGTGCAGTCGTCTACTGCCACGACAGTGATGACAGTATCGTTCGTTAACGCCGGACTGCTCACACTGGCACAGGCCATCTCCGTTATCATGGGAGCCAACATCGGCACCACGTTCACGGCATGGATTATGACGCTTGGCTTCTCGTTCAACATGGCCAACATCGTGTTCCCGGTGTTCTTTATCGCGTTGCTGCTCATATATCGCAAGAAGCACCGCTACATCGGCGATTTCCTCTTCGGTGTCGCATTTATGTTCTTCGCCATCTCCACTCTGGGCGCTACGGGCAAGGAAATGGACCTCAGTCATAACCAGATGGTTATCGACTTTTTCTCATCTTTCGACAAAGACAGCTATTTCACAATATTCTCGTTCCTGCTCATTGGCACGGTGCTGACTTTCTGTATGCAGTCGTCGGCGGCTCTTATGGCCATCACCATGGTGCTGTGTTCGAGCGGCGTGCTGCCTATTTATATGGGTATCGCGCTTGTGCTGGGTGAGAATATAGGCACTACCATCACTTCGAACATCGCCGCCATGGGTGCCAACACGCAGGCTCGTCGTGCAGCCTTGGCGCACCTGACGTTCAATGTGTTCGGTGTTATCTGGGTGCTCTGCATATTCTATCCGTTCATCGATATGGTTTGCGGATTTGTGGGTGTCAACCCGCATGCCGACCACATCGACGCCACACGCCTCTCGGTGGTGCTTGCCGCTTTCCATACTACCTTCAACGTGTGCAACACGACGGTTCTGATATGGCTCATTCCGCAAATGGAACGCTTCGTTTGCTACGTCATCAAGCCGTCGATGAAGAAGGACGAGGACGATTTCCGCCTGCGCTACATCGGTGGCACATCTATCATGAAGACTCCGGAACTCTCAGTGCTTGAGGCACAGAAGGAGATTCAGTCGTTCGCAGAGCGCATCCAGCGCATGTTCGGAATGGTACGCGAGCTGCTTGGCGTTAAGGACGATGCCAAGTTCAACAAGATTTTCACCCGTATCGAGAAGTATGAGAGCATCTCGGACAATATGGAGATTGAGATAGCCAACTATCTCGACAACGTCAGCGACGCTCATCTGTCGGACGATACGAAGGCTAAGATACGCGCCATGTTGCGCGAGATTTCGGAGATTGAGTCTATCGGTGACTCGTGCTACAACATCGCCCGCACTATAAGCCGCAAGCTGAAAGGCAAGGAGGACTTTACTGAGCAGCAGTATGAGCACCTGCACCAGATGTTTGAGCTTACCGACGACTCGCTGACACAGATGAACGTGATGCTGACCGGACGTCGCGACTCGCTCGACGTCAACCGCTCATTCAACGTTGAGAACGAAATCAACAACTATCGCAACCAGTTGCGCTCGCAGAACATCAACGATGTCAATGACCATAAGTACACATATGCCATCGGTACTATGTACATGGACATCGTGAGCGAATGCGAGAAGCTCGGCGACTATGTCATCAACGTCGTTGAAGCACGCATGGGCACTCGCCAGCGCGAAGCGTAAATAAGCAAGGCTCGCGCTGCGAGCTTTGCTCGGTTGAGATGTTGCCTGGTTGTGATGTTGTGATTACAATTGACAACAACTTCAAAAGGCGAAATAAAAAAAGCGCCCTGTAATGACAAAAGCATTGATTGTTCAGCTTCTGTCATTACAGGGCGCATTGTTTATAAAAATCATATCACTCCCCTCCCTACGGGGGAGGGGGCGGGGGTAGGGCTTTTTATTCATCAGGTATATCAACACACTTCCTTATAACGTCCATATCAAATCCGCGTCCCATGGCAAACCTTATTAGTTTGCAGTTGAGTTCATAGTCGCTGTCGGCCTTCAATGTGCGGCGCTTGGCAGCGAGTAGCGGGCGCAGGATTTCGACGTAGTCGTCGGCTGGAACGGCATCGAGCACACGATGGCTGATGTCCGACGACACCCCTTTCTTGTATAAAGCCTGCTCTATCTTGCGTCGTCCCCAACGGTCGAAGCGTATCTTGTCGCGCACGAAGAAGCGTGCAAAACGCTCGTCGTCGACAAAACGCTCGTCGATGAGGCGGTCGAGTATGCGCTCGGCTACGTCGGCAGGCAACATCCAGCGGCGCATCTTGTCCATCATCTCGCCCGACGAATGCTCGGCTTGCGAGCACAGAGCCGAAAGCTTGAGCAGAGCTTCCTGCTCGGTAATCTGTTTCTTTGGCTTTGCAAACATATCGTTATTGTTAGCTTTATTGTTCCTCTGATTTTACTCTTTCTTCCCGCCTACGGCAAAGCGTGGCTTGTCAAAGCAGTCGTCATGCACCTCAGTTGCATTCATGCCTTCATCAGCCATCATACGGGCTGTATCGGCAGCATAGAGCGTGTTGCACTCAAACAGCAAGCGGCCGCCCATACGCAACGAACCTACTGCATAGCGGGTGATGGCTCGATAGAACAGCAAAGGATCGGTATCGGGCACGAAAAGGGCTATAGACGGCTCATGATTGAGCACATTGGGCGACATATCGGCACGCTCACGCTGACAGATGTAGGGAGGATTGCTCACTATCACGTCCCAGGCATCGGATTCGGGTGTGAGATTAAGTGCATCTTGCTGGCGGAATGCCACGTCAAGACCAAGGCTGCGAGCGTTGTCGGCTGCTATGGCGAGCGCTTCGGGCGAAATGTCCCAAGCCTCTACGTAAGCCTCCGGCAGGCGTTGCTTGATGCTGAGGGCAATGCATCCGCTGCCCGTACCAATGTCGAGCACACGCAACTTACGGGCGTTCTGGGCTGAAGAATCGGCACACACGGTGTCGACAAGCCACTCGGTTTCGGGACGGGGAATGAGCACGCCTGGCTTAACGCCAAAGCGCAGACCGCAAAACCACGCCCAACCAAGCACATACTGTATAGGTTCGCCCTGCTCCAAACGCTCTACGGCTGCCTCAAGCCACTGTGTGCCGGCATCGGAGAGAGCCTCAACGCCACCGCAAATGATGTCGGCAAACGAAAGACCGAACTTCTCCTCAATGAGCATGCGTGCCACGGCTCGCGCCTCACGCTGGTCGTACGCACCGGCAAGCCGGCGCCAAATGTCGTCGTATGTCATACGTTATGTATAATGTGAAGTGTATTTTAGTGTGAAAGTATATATAAGTAAAAAAGGTGAACATCCGTTTGGAATGTCCACCTTTATATCGTTGTTAGTAAATTCTATGTTTGTGCCGCGAGCGGGACTCGAACCCGCACAGCCATTACTGGCCAAGGGATTTTAA
>ERZ1034680.911-NODE-911-length-12587-cov-52.787823_pt1 | contig 12587 bp, 13 predicted proteins | sample MGYA00520639_ERZ1034680 | MGnify/ENA primary metagenome ERZ1034680 (study PRJEB33766, sample SAMN09781760) | gut metagenome | biome: gut microbiome | host: Homo sapiens | place: Madagascar | study: EMG produced TPA metagenomics assembly of the PRJNA485056 data...
TGCAGTACAATTATAATCCCCAAGGGTATAGCTTCACTTCTTCCATTCCCGATGTATTCACCATCTCCGACTTTCAAGGCAGTTCCGTGTACTTGTCCATCTATATCAGCCGCAGTGAAGATTCTATCTTCTCTACCACACTTTATGCCTATGGTGGACAGGCAAGCATCTATGATCTCCGTTCCATCATTGAAAGCTATATGGAGGAGAAATCGCTCGTTCATGCCGCGTGTAGTTTCCGTATGCAGGTGGACAGAAATGACTTCACTTTGGGCGAATTTACCTTAATTTACTGCAAACCGCAAATTCTGAATGCGGACTGCAAGCAGTTCTTGCAATCGCATTTTCTCACGCCTCATGCTGTGCGTCTCGTACCGCACGACTTTCAGATTGATTTGCAGTATTTTGTTTTCCCCGATGAAACAGGGCAATGCTCCACGTTGTTTGTCATTCAGCCCGAAGGGGAAAGCCAACCCATTTCGCTCTCCGTCTCTGCTTTGTCCATCGCTTCCAAGCAATTTGACCTTTGCTTTGAGGATCTGAACGAAGATGACCTACTTGCCCAGTTGCCCCAAGGCACCAAGGGCAAGTTGTTGTCCGTCACCCTTTATCGAGGTGCACGGACTTTCACGCTCTTCTTTACAGACGAGCCACCCACACTTACGCTCTACTATTACAACGCCTTCAACGTTTACGACACACTCTATCTTACCGCTCAGACCAAGCGCAAACTTTCCTTTGATCGCAGCACCGCCATTTGTTGTGGGCAGAGTTCCTCTTACGATGACAACACGGAGGTTGAGTATGAGAGCGAAACTTCCGCTCTCTCATACCTGCAAGCCAAGCACGTGACTTACGCCCTGCAATCTCATACCTTGTTTCTCATCTCTCCCGACTATCCGTCGGGCTCTTCCATTCTCATCACGGACATTGAGAGCGAACTTTCGGATGCCACCACCGCCAACTGTTCCGTAAAGTTCAAGTGGAAACCTGTTCGCCAACAGCCTGTCCAAACTTTCACTCGCAAGCGCAATATTTTCAACTCCATCTATAACAATAGTTTTGACTAATGCCACAAGCCATTCACATCACCACCCTCAAACGTATGCTCCAATCGCCCGAACCAGTAGATCTCAAACTATGGACGCGATCGGGTGAAATCCAATGCTGGCACCGCTGCATCTCTCTCCGCTATGACTTTTACAAAGGCACGCGAAGAATGAAACTGTTGGATAGCAATGAAATCCGGCAGCTGAGAGATGTTTGTGTGTTTGAAATAAATGGAATGGAGGTGTTTATGTAAGAAATATATTCCAATGTTTTGCATTTATAGAACAAATTCATTACCTTTGCAGTATGGAAACAATAAGAGAAATTATCTTCTCTAAAGAGTTTGATGAGTTCTATCATAACTTAGATGAGCGTACACAAGAAAAGTATGATTATGCTTTTGATATGATTCGAACGCAATACATTGTCAATAAGAAATTTGTAAAAAGCTTGGAGAACACAGATTTCTATGAACTTCGTATTTCTATCGGTCATAACGAATACCGCTCAATAATGCTTGCCATAGATCATGACAACTTTATTCAAGCACATCGTGTTCTTGTTCTAAACTCTTTTTTGAAGAAAGATTCTAAGCAATATAAAGCAGAAGTGAGAACTGCTGAGAGTATCTTAATGAAATATATGGAGGAATAGTTATATGTTGAAACTTAATGAAAATAAATTAGCATCATTGCGCAGATTCGATGATGTTCTAAACGAAAAATATGGCAGTGAGAAGAGTGTTGAACGCAAAGAGTTTGATGCCAAAGCTAAAGCATGGTATTATGCAGAATTGCTTAAAGATGAGCGTAAAAAGCAAAATATTACCCAAAAGTCTTTGGCAGAACAAATAGGTAAAAAGCGTGAGTATATATCGGCATTAGAAAAGGGGCAAACTGATATGCAACTTTCTACATTCTTGAAAATTGCTGACGCTCTTGGATTACGTTTTTCTTTAGTATTGGGCTAAAACTATTGGATAAATGAAATGTAGTATAACCACAATCGAAGATGTTAAGGCTTTTGCTCAATACTTGACAAACGACCTTCATCTCAACTTTCACCCCGACGATGATTTTTCGTTTTACGTAAACTACGAAACGAAAGAACCTACTTTCTCACCCGAAGAGGCAGCAAAGTACAATGCTCTCATGAATGAGTGCTTTGATGTTTGCGAAAAGGCAAATGTTGATGTTTATGAAGTTATGGGAGAGTATTTGCAAAAAGCAGTATTTGCTTAGATACCAAACACCCTTGCAAGTTATGTGGCTTGCAAGGGTGTTTTACTTCAGTTTTCTTAAAATTGTATGCCTACTTTCAAACCAATATTATGTTCTTACCAAAGAATTTTTGCAAACGACCAAAAAGATATATTGAATTGAAAGCAATATGCAAGTCTAATACATTAGAGATTGTTCTTTGTTGATAATATCACACAAATCGCTAAAATCCTTGTTGTACACATCTGCAATTATGTATTTTGCAGGAAGGGAAATGCCTTTTAGTTCAAGTCCCTTCTTTATCTCGTTAAGACTTTCTCTTGAATATCCTATAATGTAGATGTCACTAACATGATTTTTTTCTTTGAAGAACCTTTCGTAGTATTCAAAATCAATTCCATGCACAGAAAGACCAAAAATGACGATTCTTTTTGAGCTACATAAATCTCGATAAAACGTGGATTTTGTATTATTCTCTAAATAATGACATTTTCGTAAAAACCAAAGTTCTCTTGGTACTCTGTCATCTTCGTCTATTCCGAAAACAATATTTTCTTTCAGTTTACCATGAATATTATACACACACTCTGCCATAGTTGAAATGTTTTCCGTAAAAGGTTTTGTAACAAAATTTTTTATGTAACGCATTAACCATAGATTAGGATCTGTATAATTAAATGTTACAAATCGAAACTTAGGTAGATAGAATTTCTCTATAAATTTATCATACCTGTTCTCTATATTTTCATTCCACGCTATTGCACCAGGACCATCGCAACCAAATAATGCACATAAAATTTTTGCTGCAGCATGATATTCACCGTATATAGGGCTAGCATCACCAATATACTCGCAAAGTTCGTCTTTCAGTAAGGTTAATGCAACATGACAATCATTTATTATAGGTTCCGAAATTTCAGCGTTTTTTATAGCAAAGTCCTTTATTATTTCTTCAAAAGAATACCAATATTCCTTTGCTCCTTTCTCATATATATATGAGAGAAGTCGATTGTTCTTATATTTATCCCAAAAACCAATATCTTCCATCTTATAGAAGAAATCCTTATATCCTGTTTTCATTCCGAGATTAAGATCAAAGCCATTACCTGTAATGAGCATTGTGCCTATGTAATTTTCTTGTTCCATGCTACTGTACGTATATTTAGTGTTTGTTTTGTGCTATTGAACTATAAGAAGCACGACTATGTGGGAAAATTATTTTATCATTTCCTTCAGTTCTTTCACTGTATATGGCGGATTTTTTCTATGAACCATTGCATGGCAGTTAGAGCACAATGGCACCAAATCCCTATCAACATCGAATACATACCCTGGTTTCATAGCAGAAACTGGCGTAGTATGATGAACTTCTATATAATGGTAACCAATTTCGCCATAAACATCATAGAAGTTCATGCCACACACAGCACAATTATATCCTTTTCTATGTAGACATAATTGTCTATTGATTGGATTACGCTCATATCGTATTGAACGTATTTCTGTAGGAGTCCCCTCTGTCTGAATTGAAGTAATGTTATCGTTTTTATTATCAATATCTGTTATAGTTAGTAGCGAAAATATGAGATCAAAGCTATATTTTGCCCATTCAGAGATAATGGAAAGATCTTTGTCTGAGGAATTATTATCAGGTATCGGCACTAGAACGATCTTGCACATAAAAGAACGCCATATGTTAGGCCACTCCTGACTAAAAGCGTTACGTCCATTTACAAGAAACTTAATCTTCGCTCCCTTATCTTCAAGCATTTCCTTGCACATTTCGAAAAGCTTTCTTTTGTCCTCCTCTGCCGAAGCCATCTCATTGAGAATATACCCACCATGTTTTTGTGGGTATATCTCAATGATAAGTCTTATGTGATTATGTATATAAACATTGACATCAAAGAACATTGCGCCATCATTTGACGGACTACAAGTATAGTGCTCTTCACCGTCAACAAGTGAAGAAGATACATCAAATGGCATTGAAAAGTAATATTCCAAATCACTTTTCAGCTTAATACATAAGTCATTCATAAATTAAACACTAATCATTTTGTTCGGGGTCTGGTAAATCTGCTACCAATTTTTTCAATATGCGTGAAACAGTGAATCTCATATCCTCATAGTTTTCTATGCTCGAAGGTGAACATGTTGTATTCTCTGCTTCTGCCAACGCCCATAACAAATCATCTAATCCTTCTACAACCAAATGCTGGGCTAGATAAGGTCCATATATTTTTTTGTAGAAAGGATGAGTTTCATTAATATTTACCGCATGTTTACCATCTGCCAAAGCTGGTTCCCAAAGAGCATTACCTTCAATAGATGAAACAGGGATGACGCGATTCTGTTTGGGGTCTACGTTGCTCTTAATGGAAATCGCCTTTGTGAATGTTCCATTGTTATTGCTGATTTCCGCACTATCTTCACCTTTAGGGGTGATTTTTGAACCTTCAAGGTCAGGAGCCTTGCTATCAATGTTTTGATTAGATGGTATGTGGGCGTTTTCTCCCTTATCGTGTACAATTTTGTTTTCTTTGTCACGATAACGTTTTTCCGCTTCACGTCTTGGTGCCCCAAGGAAGTTAATTATGAATTGTGCCAGTTCTCCAATAAGAAGAATTCTCGACTTCTTTATATCGACACTAAGTAGCTCATCCATCTTATAATCAAAAGAGAAATCCACACGCAGTAAAGAAAAGTGCGGCTCTTTTTTCATGAAGCCGAACCAGTCTCCACTATGGATAAGACGGTTTTCACGATAAACATATATACCTTGAAAGTCGTTACTACCACGTGCCTCTTTTTCGGCTTCGATAGAAGAAAATTCTCCTTTCTTCGGTATTATATAAGCTGCAATATGAAACATTGCCTGTGAACCATCAGGCATATCTACAGGAACGTCCTCAATTTGTAGAGTTTCTGTCATTTCTTCCTTTGTGCAAAATGGATCCCAAGGTTTAAGTATTGCTGTATTCACAACAATCTCAACATTTTTTGCTCGTGAATCATTCACATCAAGGTATCTTTGAAATACCATGGAAAGATGAATTTTAAGATCATTAAGTATCTTAACAAGACCCTTTTGGGCATTCTTTAAAGTCTTGTAATCTTTCATCAATCGGTCCAAATTATCCCAAACAAGCAGTGTACCAGAACCTTTTCCTGCTACCATGTTTAGCATTTCCTCTTCATCTTCATCAATGGTTGGGAACTGTAACATCCAAGAGCCCTTAGCTGCGATGTAGTCCAAATCCCATTGAACTTTACGCAACTTCATTTCATCAGCAGTTCTTGACAGCAAAGAGAATCGTTTGCAAAATGCCGTAGATGCAGTTTTCAATCCAAGTCCAAACTTTCCAAGACTGTTTTTTTCTGCACGTTCCTTGGAGCCATATTTCATGGCGTTTTTAAGACCATCTAAGTCCATTCCGCAACCGTTGTCTGCGATATAGACCCGAATATTCATATTAGGATCCATATCAACATCAATGTTTACTTTGGTCGCATTTGCTGCAATTGAATTATCTACTATATCGGCTATAGCTGTATTGAAGTTATAACCGGTATCTCTTAATCCATTTACTATTCGTTCTGGATCTGGCAGAAGTTCAAAATCCTCTGCTGTTTTATTTTGAGAAGTTATTATCATAGATTTTATTATTTTTTTCTGATTGAAGGTATTAACTCTAACGCTTTTAGAATGTCCGCTCTATCTTGGCTTTGTCCGTCATTTCCGATGACAGCAGACGATGCTATATCACGTTTTCGTTCTATTCTTTCGTTTACCACTTGTTCTACAGTGTCGGTATAGTATAAACGGTATATAAATACCGTCTTTTTTTGACCTCGCCTGTATGCTCTTGCTGAAGATTGATCCTCAAGTGCAGGATTCCATTCCAAGTTGTAATGAATAACATGGTTAGCTCCTGTTATGTTTAGCCCTGTTCCAGCAGCTCTTGGGTTGAGTATGAGCATAGCTGATCCACTTAAATTGTTGAATCTGTCTACAATTTGCTGGCGTTCGGCTACTGGTGTTTCACCGTTAATTGTCCACAACTTAATTCCAAATCTGTTTGGTACATCTTTCATGAATATCTCAAACATATTTTTGTATGAAGTAAAGACAATTATCTTTTCTTCCCTACTGACTATCTCCTCAACTATTTCACAGAAACGCTGATATTTGATTGAAACTTCTGAGGGATCGTCTAATCCATTTGTCCCTGAAATGGCATAAGGATGAGTACAATATATTCGTAATTGTTGCAACATTCCCAAAGTTAACTTATCACTATCAATGTTGCTTTTCAATGAGGATAAATATTTGTTATAATCATTACACTCTAACTCGGACATTTGTAAAGCTTGTGTTGAAACTACCTTCTCTGGAAGATCTTTAGCAACATCTGCAACCAAACGTCTTATCATAAGCGGACTAAGTATCGGTTCTATTTTCTTTCCCCCCGATATATCATCAGTTATGGTTTCTTTATAGTTCTCTAAAGAACCAAGAAGTCCAGGCTGTACGAAATCAATGAGCGACCAAATATCCGTTACATGATTTTCAAAAGGTGTTCCAGATACAGCGATACTTCTTACCCTGTTTATGTTTTTACAAGCCTTCGCTCTTGCACTGAATGGATTCTTTATATTTTGTGCTTCATCTAATGCTACAAATTTCCATTGTATCATGTTAAACATATGGATGTCACTCACTACAGTCGTATATGAAGTTATAATAACATCGTAATTTTGGAAATCTTTGTAATTGCTTATGCGGTCATGTCCATAATGGACTGCTGTTTTTAGAGAAGGTGCAAACTTTGCACACTCACGTTTCCAGTTTACCAACAACGAAATTGGTGCAACTACGAGCATCGGAGTTTGTTGCCTTGCTTTCAGACTTAGCATTTCCGTTATTACTTGCATTGTTTTACCCAATCCCATTTCGTCACCAAGAATGCACCCATTGCTTTCCTCCAACATACTTTTTATCCACAGGAAGCCTGTTCTTTGATATGGGAAGAGGTTTGTTTTAAGAGTCATTGGAGGTTCTTCTTCATTATTTACTGGTTTCTGTAAACGTGAGGTATCAACCTCATTATTTATCAGATTTGTGCCATTCAATAGCTCATGTTCTACCAATTTAAGGTATTGTCGAATGGATATTCGTCCATTTTCCTTTATACCAGCACATATCAATAGCTCTTGAACATTAAGATTATTGCCCGAGAGATAAAACCAAGTATTGTTACTGACACACTGATCTATAATGGTACCTTCAACCACGTCTACTGGAACGTATGTTCCCCTTCTTAATGCCTCAATATTACATATTATTTCTCCACATTCGTTGTTGGTCAATTTAATGTGTATCGAAGACCCGATTTTTGAAAATCTAATATCAGGCAAGTCCTTTGTTGGATTTTCGCAACTTATACCAAATTTTCTTTCGCTCTCATCTTTTGATAAAAGGGCATAAATGTCAGAGGCATTTGGGTGGTAAACATTCTTCCCATCCTGCAATGCCAAATGATTATTGTATATAATCCAACCTGCTTTCATATTATCTATCCTTTTGTTTGGAAACGTTCAAGACTTGCGGCACTTATTGAAATGCCTTTACTCTTTGTATGGATTTGATTAAAACATGGAAGTGGTTCAGAAACGACACCTATATTCGTTTCATCATCATATTCCTCATAGTCATTCACTTTCATATCTATTGTGAAGTTCTCCACATTTTCTACCAACAGGCGAAGCTTCAAGGTACTTGCGTATGAATTGACTATTATCGCCAAATATTCCGAGTTATTATTCACAACATTCATTTGGTTCAATAAAGCAGATATATAGAAGTCATGGCGATCAACAGTTTTATTGCCTGCCCACCACTTGTAATCACTTACAAATTTCCACAAATATCCTGCAATATTTTCATACTCATCGTCTCTTCCAGGAAAATCGTCTTTCAACATTAGCATAGCAACATTGATAAAAATATCTTTATCTTCTTCAGTCGGGAGGCTCTTTAACCTTGTCGCATACTCTTTCATAGTTTTGGCATCCATACACATACGCTTGCATATCTTTACAAACAATGTTCTATACGTCAGCATTTCTGTACAGAAATCTACAAAATATGACGCTATAGCAAACCATTGATTTGCTATATAAATTTGCTGTCCGACAGTGTTTGTAACTACAGTGGTTTTGTCGAAATATTCGACTTCGCAGTCTTTGGTAAACAAATAGTTACGGAAAGCGACTTTGAAGGTATCATTCAAAGTTACTTCCTGCATGACAAACTCATGTGTAAAGCGGCTCTTTGCTCTTGCAAGTACCGCTTTTAGATTCTTCAGAATCTGGGTAGACTCTATTATTTCCATATTATCATGCCTTTAATAATTGTTCAACAATCTCTTTTGCAAGTCTCTTTATGACAGGTATGGCAACGCTATTACCAAATTGATGATATGCTTCTTTGCGTGAAACGACAATCTTAAACTCTGGGTTCTTGGAATTGTAGTTCCCATTTTCAGCACATTCAGGATTTTGCCACCCGTTACCAAGTATTCTGTATCCTTGTAAACGTCCCGCTTCAACAGGCGTTAGGCGTCTTGGATTCAATCCTTTAGCGGATTGATCTATTAGTATTTCGCTGCCGTCCTTCCAATACCTTGCAGATATGGTACTACAGTAAATACTGTCTGAATTGAATAATGAATATCCGAATCCCTTGCCGTTAGCTCTATTTCTTTCTTTACGCTTTTGATGTCCTATCCACATTCTGTCGCTAATGGTATAATAAGCATCCATTGTATCTTCCGGCTCAAATATGTCTGAAACCTTAGTTTTTATGACTTTATCAGCCAAATCCTTCGATTTTTCATATATGGTGTCACCATTTGGTGTTATTCCATATGGGAACTTAAACGTTTCTACGTTCACTAAATCTTTATACCAAGCGATAATAAAAAGTCGTTCTCTATTCTGAGGTACGCCAAAGTATTTGGCATTGAGAACTTCATAATTATAGGCATAGCCAAGTTCGTCCAATGTTGCAAGAATGGTCTTTAATGTCTCACCTTTCATATGGCTCTTTAGTCCTTTTACATTTTCTAAGAACAACACCTTAGGTGGATTTCCTGTTTCTATTTTGTTTTTTACAATATTTGCAATATTGAAGAACAACGTGCCTCTTGTATCTTCAAAGCCTCGTCTTAATCCTGCGACAGAAAAAGGTTGGCACGGGAAACCGCCACAGCAAACATCAAACACAGGGATATTTGCTGGATTTGCCTTTGTTATATCTTCATTGAAATACAAATAGTTGTCATTCTTATCCTTTATGAACAATGTGGGTTCAATATCTTTGTAGTTTGCTTCGTATGAGACTCTTGCATATTTGTCCCATTCACTTGCAAAAACACATTTGCCACCTACACTATGCATTGCTGTGTGGAAGCCTCCAATACCAGCAAACAAGTCAATGAAGGTAAATTTCTTTTCTGTCATTTCTTATACCCTTTTTTGAAGTCTTGTAAGGAGTTTGTAGATATATTGATTCCTTTAGAATATTTTTGGGGAGCATCATTATTATCACTCACCATACTTACGTTTGATGAAAGCGGATACTCTGAATATTCTCTATCGCTTTGTATTTGATAGAAATTCTCAATTAGGTGAAGAAACTTTGGAAAGGTTCCCGTACCCCATTGATTATTTACAACAACTTTTTGGCCATTTGAAAGGGTTATTATTTCTTCTTCTTTTAAGCAATACCGTTTCTTTAAATCAGGCTTTGTTTCAATCCATTGCTTCACAGTTTCCAAAGGACGTACTATGCCACGTATTTTACTGATAATATCAGAACGAAACACATTGTTCAATTCATCATATGTTATGTAAGGGTGGGCTTCTACATATTTTTTTACCACAAACAAAACAAAATTTCGCTTGCTTAAAAAATTTGTACCATCAATAGAAAATTTGGTTGTATCATGAGAAATAGTTGATATATCTTCAATGCTTTCCTTTGTTTCTGTTTGATGCTCTCCTTTATATGTAACGCTTATTTTTATTTTCTGAAGATAGTCGTTTATAAATTCTTCTTCAATTCCCTTTTCTCGAAGGATCGATCTTAATAAAAACTTAAACTTAATATCTGGATTGTAGATATAGGGATGTAAAATCAATGAAATCAATTTATTAGAATCAATTTCTTTGTATCTTTTACAGAAAAAAGAATCAAGAGCTTCGTAGTTAAACGCATCAGCTGTAAGTATAGAAAAAAGCTTATTTCCATCAGTACTACTTGTGTCAAGCTTAATATTACTTATGCATACAGTCGTACCTAATTCTTTTGGTAGATAATACAACTTAATTGATTTTCCAATAGTCATTCCGATTTTACAATTCAAGCGTTCCATGTCACCGCACAAAATTGCATCAAGATCATTTAGACGAATTGGCATAATGGGATTTTTATCAACGACTTCACCATCTTCTTCAATGATTTCGGAAATGAGCAAGTTCGATTCATTATTTGCATTCACTTCTATGCAGAGATTTTTACTCAGCATGGTTTCAAGTACACATCGTAATGTTACTTGCAAACTTTCTATTGGATAATTTCCTATTGTCCAAGGTTGTAAGAAATCAACAAAATGCTTCCATTTTTCTATCATATCAAATACATATTATTTCGTTGTACATTACAGACGTGAGATCACCCCCTTCTTTATACTATTACGAGGTAGTTCACTTCATCTTCATACTCGTCATCGAATTGAGAGCAGAGAATATTTATAACATCTTCGATTATATTGGCATGCTCCATGAGCAATGCTTTCTGTTTCCATATGATATTGCTTTAATTTGTTATCAAGAGGTCATTTACTTCCACTCCTAATAGCTTCGAAATTTTTATCAAACTTTCTACATCTGGCTGGTTGGTATTTGTACACCATTTGGAAATCGTAGTCTTATCCTTTCCAAGTTCTTCTGCCAACCATTTGCTTGTCTTGTCTTTATCCGCAAGGACAGATTTAATTCGGTTCAATTTTTTATTAGCCATATTTTTTATAATTATGAACTCTGCAAAGGTAAATATATTTTTTCAACGAAAGAACATTATTCTTATAAATATGGAAATTGTTCAACTTTTAAGAACGCAAATCCTTTATTTTTTCGTATTTTTGTAAGCAACAAAAAGCACAGATTTATGGACTACTTCAAACAGCAAGATACATTCATCGCAAAGATGAAAGATGACTATGAAAAGGGTTTGATTAACATCAAAGCCCTTGCACCATACTTCCGTTGGAAGTTTGATGACAAAGCCAAGAGCCCAAGCAAAAGCCAAATTGGGGAAATGCGCGATGCCATTCAAGAGGAATTAGATGGCTATTATGAGGCTTATCCCAAAGGTTACAAGGAAACAACTGATGAACCGATTTGGGGGCAATATGCTGGATATGGTGACGATAAGTATATCATTGCTTACTTAGAAGCAATCAACGAAGAACTTCCCAACTTACTGATGATAGCTGAATAATCAGAATTTTATTATGAAGAACTTGTTAATCTTAATTACAATTACTGCATTTTTAACGTCATGTGTTTTTAGATGTCCCGATTGTAATGGTCAAGGGACAATAACCGAGAAATGTGAAACATGTGGTGGTAATTGCAAAATCCTTTGCCAAACATGTGATGGTGACGGGAGTGTAACATGTCAAAAATGTAATGGCAAAGGAAAGGTTTATTGCCCATATTGCTTTGGACGAGGTAAAGAAATCTGTAGTGTATGTCAAGGGAGTGGGCTACAATCTAATGGATTAAGCTATTCTGGTTGTACAGCATGTGATGATAGCGGAATCTATTTGGGGGAAATCTGTCCCTTTTGCAAAGACTTTAGGTATCATAATTGCGGCAATTGCTCTGGCAGAGGATATAATGATTGCTTTAATTGCAATGGCTTTGGCGTCATTAATTGCAACAGATGCAATGGTTATGGCTCATTGCGTTGCTCGGATTGCCAAGGCGGGTACGTAGAATGCCCAAATTGCAACGGAAAAGGTAATGTAACAAAAACGTGTCCAAAATGCGATGGCACAGGTAAGAGAAAATAAAATGTCATTATAAACTATTAGCTTAATAGCCCGTCTTTTCAAAAACGAACTATCGCCCATAGTTTTGCAGAAACTAATTTGCAAAACTATGGGCGATTTCAATTATCTACATATTACACGCGAGTTCGGGATAAGGATTGCGTAAAAAATTAGGGTAAAACGAGCCAAAATA
>ERZ1034680.913-NODE-913-length-12545-cov-8.836429_pt1 | contig 12545 bp, 18 predicted proteins | sample MGYA00520639_ERZ1034680 | MGnify/ENA primary metagenome ERZ1034680 (study PRJEB33766, sample SAMN09781760) | gut metagenome | biome: gut microbiome | host: Homo sapiens | place: Madagascar | study: EMG produced TPA metagenomics assembly of the PRJNA485056 data set...
TATAAAACATAATATGTACTATATATGGTATATAAATTATATTATAAAGAAACGCACATTTCTTTGGAAAATTTTGGAGGTTAAGACAATGACAATTGAACAGATTAAGGACAAATTAAAATCAAAAGAGTATGACTTCCTGAGAACAGATAAGAATTTGGGTAACAATATCATTATCTTAACTCTTGGTGGAAGTCATGCATATGGAATGGATAAAACAGGATCTGATTTAGATGTGAGAGGTATTGCACTCAACAGCAAATCAGATATTTTACTTGGGACAGACTTTGAACAGGTCGTAGATGTTGATACAGATACAACTATGTATTCGTTTAATAAAATGATACAGCTTTTAGCATCAAGCAATCCTAATACAATTGAACAACTTGGCTGTCTACCAGAACATTATTTACATTTATCTGACATTGGTAAAGAATTATTGGATAATAGAAAAATGTTTCTTTCTCAGATTTGCATTCACACCTTTGGAGGTTATGCAGGTTCTCAGCTAAGACGTATGGAGAACAAGGCTGCAAGATTAGTTGGTCAGGCAGAAAATGAAGCCTACATTTTAAAAAGTATCAACAATGCAAGATATGAATTTAAAAACAGATATTATCCTCATGAAAATAGTGATGTAAAACTATATATTGATAAGGCTGTTCAGGAAGGATATGATAGCGAGATTTTTATGGATGTAAACTTGCAACATTATCCGTTAAGAGATTGGGCTGGCATGTGGAACGAAATGAAGTCCATTGTTAGTAGTTATAGCAAATTTGGTAAAAGAAATGAAAAGGCTGTAGCACATGATAAATTAGGAAAACATATGGCTCATTTGATTCGATTATATATGATGTGTATTGATATTTTGGAAAAGGAAGAAATTATCACTTATAGATTAGATGAACACGAATTGCTTATGAGTATTAGAAACGGAGAATATTTAGACGAGAATAGACAGCCTATTTCTGAATTCTATGATTTATTGAATGAATATGAAAAGCGTTTTGAATATGCAAAAGCAAATACATCTTTACCTGATAAACCAGATTATAAGAAAATCAATGAATTTAAGATGTATGTAAATGAGCGAATTGTGAAAGGAGATATCTGATGGAAATATCAAATAGAGCAAAAGAAAGATTCTGTAAGGATTGCAATATACCAATTAGATTATTCCAAGAGCCATATTTTTTAGATAGAATTAAGCTTTTTGATGATTTTTATGGAACTGTTGACAAGTGGATTAGATTTGCAAGTGAATTGCAAGAGTATAATTGTGAGCAGGACTATTTTGAAGAATATAATCATGTAAAGGATGCAGCTATTACAAGCATCAAAGAGTCAGGGGCATATCAGAGATTTAATATGGAAGATATGAACAAATTCACCGTAACTCATAAAAATTTACCTAATAAAGATATATTTAAACCGACTAATGACAAAAGAGTTTTTATCAGTATTGATATGAGAAAGGCTAATTTTTCATCTTTACATGAATACAATAAGGATATGTTTCGTGGAACTGATACATGGGAAGATTTTATTTCTCAATTCACAGATAACAAACATATTACAAATAGTAAATATATTCGCCAGGTTATTCTTGGTAATTGTAATCCTAAAAGACATATCACCTATGAAAAATACCTTATGGATCAGACATTATCGTTATTATATGACATCATTGATGAAGAGAGAATTGTATTCTTTTCAAATGATGAAATTGTTTATGATATGACAACGGCAAGTAATTTACACATGTTAAGTCTTGTGAGAAAATGTGTCGAAGAAAGATTAAGTACAAAATCTAATATTCCATTCAGAGTTGAATTATTTTCGCTCCACAAAATTAATGGTACTGACGGGTACTGTAAGAAAATCTACAAAGAAAATGGAGAATATAATATTGAGTTTAAGTGTTTGGATAATTATATGATGCCATTCGTACTTAGACACTTCTTAGGAGAAGAAGTAACCGAAAGTGACAAAGTATTTTATCATGAAGGATTGCTTGCAAAGTTTGTTGATATACCAAAAATTGAGGTGAATTTGAATGAAGAAATTGAAAATTGAAATTCCATCTGGTGCAAATGAAATTATTCATACTTTACAAAATAATGGGTATGAAGCTTTCTTATGTGGTGGTGCAGTAAGAGATAGTATTCTCAACAGACCGATTCACGATTATGATATTACAACTTCTGCTACACCAGATGAAATGATGGAAGTATTCAAGGATAAGAGAATTATTGAAACTGGATTGCAGCATGGAACTATCACTATTGTAATTAACGGTGAAGGATATGAATGTACCACTTACAGAATTGACGGTAATTACTCAGATAGTCGTAGACCTGACAGTGTTGCATTTACACGAAATCTTAAAGAAGATTTAAAGCGTAGAGATTTTACAATCAATGCGATGGCATACAATGATGAGGTTGGTCTTGTAGATCCGTTTAATGGAATGGAAGATATTGAGCATTATAAAATCAGATGTGTTGGTAGAGCAGAGGATAGATTTTCAGAAGATGCTTTAAGGATTTTACGTGCTATTCGGTTTGCTTCACAACTGGGATTTGTGGTTGATTCTGACGTAAGTTTGAATATTCATAAAATGTATAAGAATTTAGAGAATATATCTATTGAGAGAATCAACAGCGAGTTCTGTAAGATTGCATTATCAAGCGAGTTTTATATACAGATGGGATTATTCCGTGAAGTATTCTCGTTATTTATTCCTGAAATTAAAGACATGTTTGGATTTCAGCAGAATAATCTATATCACATCTATGATGTATGGAATCATACAGTACATGCAGTACAAGCTTATGAATGTGATTGTGAAGAAGACTTGAATCCAAGAGATTTGATTACATCTTTAGCTGTATTCTTTCATGATATAGGAAAGCCACATTGTTATCAAGAAGGAGAAGATGGTATCAGACATTTTAAAGGACATGGAAGAGTCAGTGCTGATATGACCGATAAGATTATGAAGCGATTAAGATTTGATAATGATACAAGAGAAAAGGTTGTTGAATTGGTTTATTATCATGACGCTACTTTTGAGATGGGAAAGAAATATGTCAAGAAATGGCTTAATAAAATTGGAGAAGAACAGTTCAGAAGGTTATTAGATGTTCGTAGAGCTGATATTAAAGCACAAGCAGACATTAATCAGGAAACAAGATTACAGAAGATTGATAACATCGAATATATTTTAGAAGAAGTCTTACAGGATGATGAATGTTTTTCTCTAAAGGATTTGGCTGTTAATGGAAAAGATGTAATGGATACAATGCTCATTAAAAGTGGAAAAGAGGTTGGCTACTGGCTCAATGAAATCTTAACTCGTGTAATAGATGGAAGATTAAAAAATGATAGAGAAGATCTTATTTATTGGATGACTGGTATTACAGATGGTTGGATTAAATACTAAAGGAGTAGCTATGTATAATACAGGAGACATTTACAGAATTATTCAAGATGCATTAGACGCAAATCAGATATATTGTACAGACTCTAAACTTGGTGATGGTTCAGAAGATACTTATGTGACAGATACGGAATTTGTTTCTGGCAATGATGCTCACTTGATTGCAACTGTCCGTCATCAGCATTTTGATTATAATCGTCCTTATAAAGAAAACGAACATATAGAAACAACAAAATTTAGAATTAAAGTTGAGATGATAGGGTGAGGTGAGATGAATGGCAAATGAATTTACATTATATGGTGTAATGGATAAATTAACAGGTAAATTAGTAAGTAATCTTACAAACCCACGACACAAATATTGGGAAACAAGAAAAACTGCTGAGAATGCGGTTAGAAATTTTATGTCAAGACGTTATAACGTTGATAGGCAGCTAGAAGTTGTAGCAATTGAATGTAAAATAAGATCTGTGAGTGAGGTGAGAGTGTGAAATTAAAGGATAAAATACGAGATAAATTAAGATATTGGTTATTAGAGGATGATTTGTTTCAAGTGGAAGCAGCTAAAAAATCATATAATGATGCAGTAAGAAAATGTGAATACGCCAATGTTCAACTATCTGACGCAGCCGTTACATATAAAAATTCTCATAAATTAGTTGATGATTGTCATAAAATGATAAACTCGATGATAGACGTTGGAACTGATGTTGGTTTTTGTTCCGATGACCATTCTTGGGCAGTTATATGTATAAAAGGTCGCCCTGAATATGTATCATTTATTCCATTATCACATAGGGATGCACATGAGGTACTTGAGTTTTTAAAGCATTTCAGATATTCAAATAGAGTGATTGATTCGCCTTTTGCATTTAGAGATATGGTTGACCATTGTATTATGGAGAATCCATTTGGAAAGTAGAGTGAGGTGAGAAAAGTGTTAGATTATAGTAATGCAAATTTTCCACAAGAAACTTATTACATAAGACATCCCAATCGTATATATTTTTCTACAGACTTTGAGGATGGTGAAAAAATATTCTATTACGGTAAACATGTTAAACCAAGTAGTAATGCGAGAGGATATAGGTGGTATCGAAATGTGCATGGTTTAATGAAACTTGTTCATTGGACTGATATTAAACATGGGAAATTATTTCAAAGATAGTTAATATAAATAGAGAATAATCTAATATAGAAGCAATTCTATTCACGGCTGATCAGCCAAATTTTCCAAGCAAAGTGAGGTAAGAAAATGATTTATTGTAACAATATAGATGCAAGATATAATGGTACATATAGAAATATCTTTAATGATTTACAATACATTGATGACGGAACACATTATAATAAAGATTTTTGGGCTTTTGCATATAAGGAAGATGAGAGAGCATTAAATCTTATGTGTAAGCCTGTAAAGGGTAGAATCAAAGAAGATAAATATTTCTATGAATATAAAGCAAATGGTAAAGATTTGAAAAAGAATGGTGTAACTATATATGCGAGATTCTTCGCTGATACATACGAGGAAGCTGTAGAAGGATTTAATAAATTGGTTAGAACCAGAATTAAATCTCTAAAAGATGAGATTTATAAACTGGAAGATATGCTGATTATATGTAATATGTAGAAGGTGAGAAAAAATGAATGAACAGAGTACAAGATTAATAAACGCAAATGAATTTCAAGAAAAAATTCTTAATTATGCATTATCTGATAAGCTAGACAAGATGATTGAGAATACAATATTTTCAAACGATCAGAAATGTAGGTCAGCCATAATTCAGGGCATGATAATAGCTTCTATGATAACAAGTGAATGTAATAGTATTTACATAGATGCTGATAGTATGATACCTATTGATAATTTTGAAAATTCAGTCAGAGATGAAACTATTGATGAATTTGCAAAACGTATTTTCACAACAGCAGCTCCAATTGGAAAAAATAACATTGAACACTTACAAAATATTGTTAAAGAGATTGTAAGAAAAATGAAGCAGAGTAGAGAATAATATAGTATAGAAAATTTTCTTAACTTGGACATTCGTTCAAGTATTTCCAAAACAAATAAAAGTAACAAGAAATATTTTTTTCCTATGGTTTTAGCAGACGTGTTAATTCCATATCCATAAAATTTTACAACAAAAAGAAGAAAGGAGTAAGAGGTTTACTGCAGTATAAAAACATGTTTTACTCCAAAAAATAAATGCAATATTTTGGTGGAAAAGCTAAAATTTCCAAATACATAGTTCCATTTTTAGAATCAGTAAGAAAAGAAAATCAAATTTTTGTAGAACCGTTTTGCGGAGGATGCAACATTGTATCTAAAATGTCTGGGCATAGAGAAGCGTATGACTTTAATAGATATTTAATTGAGTTATATAGAGCTGTTCAGAATGGTTATGAACTTCCTGATACATTAAGTGAAGAACAGTATAAATACATAAAAGAACATAAAGACGAAAACATGGCATTAACTGGTTTTGCAGGATTTGGATGCTTGTTTGCTGGTAAGTGGTTTGGTGGATATGCAAGAGGTCATGGTGGCAAGAAAGGATATGCTGATACTTCTAAAAGAAGTTTATTAAAGAAAATGAGTACAATGTCAGATGTGAAATTTACTTGTGCTGATTACAAAACTCTTGATTTTAATAACTGTTTAATATATTGTGATCCACCATATAAGAACACGACAAAATTTACTGGTACACCTGATTTTGATACAGATGAATTTTGGGATGTAATGCGAGAATGGTCAAAAAATAATGATGTATATATTTCTGAATATGAAGCACCTGACGATTTTAAATGTGTACTTGAGATAAAGACAACAACTGATATCAGGAATAAGAATAATAAAATGGAAAAGAGACTGGAAAAATTATTTAAATATAATAATTAGCTGAAAAATTAAGTTCTAAAGAAAGCGGAATTTCATGGGCGAAAGGAGCTAAATAAATGCCAATAAAAGAGATTACAGGTGGAGGTTTATTTCTATCTGATGGAACAAAATTTATGGATATACAGGGAATTGAATCTATGGATGTTAGATATGAATCTTTAGATAAAGAAGAACTAAAGGTTGTTAATACATTTCATAATGGTCTAAGTGGAGAAATCACATTGGAGAATTGTGAAATAAACGAAAATTTATTCAATCAGTATTTTCGTCCTACATATCAAAATCCATTATTTTCATCTGAACTTTCATATGCAATTCCAGTGAAATCACATAAGAAAAAGAGAATATTTAAAAAGTGGTTAAAAACGCTATGGTGTTAAAGTTGACCACATAACTTTAGATTTTCAAGTTATAACATACGACACTCAAACAAGTGAAGCTGAATGTGAAATGACAAATGAATCAGTAAAGACATATGTTACATTTTATAAGGCAATTCAGTTATACGAATATGCTTTTAAACATGGAATTGATATGTGGTGAAAGGAGAGAATATTATATGAATTCTAAAGGAATTGTAGCAATTAAAGATGAAACAATTTGTATGAAATGCCTAAAAAATAAAGCAACTCATACATATCAAATTATATATAGAGGTTATGGTAGTTCTTTTGATGATATGGACACAAAATTTCAGTGTTGCGATGAATGCGATAGACCAGAATATGACAAATGGTTCAATGAAAAGGAAGTAAAGGATAATTATGTAGAGACTTATCAATATGAAGATAAAATCTGGGACTTAATTAGGAGTCTTCCGTTAGAAAGTCAGGAATTGTTCGAGAATAGATTTGATAATAGAGGTTGGCAAATGGATTCACAAGATTGGATAGATTATGAATTAGATGAACTTCCACATGAAAAATGCAAGGAATATGGTTTGTATTCGCCAAAAGATATAAAAGCCTATAATAATAAATTTACGACTTGCGAGTATGTTACAAATGTCGTTTGGGACGATAATTCAAAAGGTTCTTGGTGTCCTTTTGGTGCAAGTGGAGATTATGGTCAAAAGATTGACGAGTGTGGGAATTTATCTGATGAGTGTACAGATTGCAGATTTTATAAAAAGCGAGAAACACCGATTAAAGAAATCAAAGGTGAAGATCTTGGTCAATGGAAACATTATATGAGTGTAAAGTTACAAGAGGAAGATTATAAAAAGAAGTTTGGTTAGGAGAATAAGTAAATGATAGATATTCAATGTAAAGACGGAAAATATATTATTGACGCAAGGATTCATAGTGAAGTTGATACAAATGATATTGCAAAAGTGCAGGAAAGATTTACTTCTGATTGTGCTTATGAGTTTGCAGAAGCTATGAGAGAAGCAGTAAACGTTAGCCATTTGGTGATGAAAAAATAAAGAAAAGAGGTAACAAAATGAGAGAAACATTAATTGTTGTAGACATGCAGAATGATTTTATTGATGGAACACTTGGCACAAAGGAAGCACAGGCGATTGTATCAAATGTAGCAAAGAAAATTAAGGAGTATAAGGATGCAGGTAAGCAGGTAATTTTTACAAGAGATACACATTCTGAGAATTACTTAGAAACATATGAAGGTAAGCATCTTCCTGTTACTCACTGTGTAAAGAATACTATTGGTTGGCAGATTTTCGATAAGCTAGATTTTGATATTGAGAATGATATTTTGATTGATAAGCCTACATTCGGTTGGTTAAACTGGAAGGATTTTGGATTTGAAAGCGTTGAGATTTGCGGATTATGCACCGACATCTGTGTGGTTTCAAATGCACTTATTATCAGAGCAAATTATCCTGAGATTGATATTACAGTAGATGCAAGTTGTTGTGCAGGTGTCACACCTGATACCCACAAGGCTGCATTAGCAACTATGAAGATGTGTCAGATTGAAGTGATTGGAGAATAAAATATGGATAAATACATGAGTGTGATAACCAATTTTGGATGCCACTATTCATGTCCATATTGCATTGTAAAGAATAATAATCTTCAGATTCCAAAGAGTACGATTGATGGATTGAACTCTTTGGAAGAGGAGATTAAGAAAAATCAGTGTAATTGGGTATCAATATCTGGTGGTGGAGATCCATTATGGAATTTAGAAAATAATGTAGAGTGGTATAGGAAATTTTTCGATATAACTTTGCACAAAGTTCAGATAGAGCTACATACAAGTATGCCAAATATAAAAGATGCACCATATGCATATTTTGACAGAGTTGTATACCATTTACATGATTTTGAACAATTAAAATCCATCAAGCGATTAAGAAATGAAATCGTCAGAGTTGTATTTGTGGTCACGGAAAAATTCACAGAGGATTTAATCAACAGAATAGCAGTGTATTGCCATAACTCAGATATTATTGATGAGTTGAGTTTCAGACAGATGGTAGATAACCACTATCAAGAAACAGATTATTGTAGAGAATATCTTAGAGAAGGACATCAGAAGTTATGGTGGTACATTGAACAGTGTGATTACAATTTGTACTACTGTGAGAACAAAATATACACGGAATATAAAAAGATTGGAGAGAATAATGAAGTGTAAGAATTATATCATTAATACTTTCAGACATTTAAAAAAAGTCTGTACGCATAAACATTGGGGGTTCTATTACTGTTGTAAAGCAGGAATTCCATTTCAAGGATTGATACACGATTTATCAAAGTTTTCTCCAACAGAGTTTTGGGAAAGTGTTAAATATTACCAAGGTACTTCAAGTCCAATAGATGCTTGTAAGAAAGAGAATGGTTGGTCAGCAGCTTGGATGCATCATAAAGGAAGAAACAAGCACCATTACGAATATTGGCAGGACAATTTTGATAATGGTGGGAATCCTATTGAAATGCCAATGAAGTATAAAAAAGAAATGCTTTGTGATTATCTTGGAGCAGGTAGAGCATATTATGGTAAATCGTTTAATTTTGAGAAGGAATTAAAATGGTGGAAATCTAAGAAAAGTAAGCCAATTGCAATGCATCCAAATGACATAGCTTTTATTGATAAGTATATTAATCTGTTTTATGAGTACGAAAACAGAGAATATGATATTAGAACAATATTTAATCAAATCAAGAAAGAAGGAAAATAATATGGAACAGATTATTACAAGTTTATTAGAGACAGATGCCTACAAATTGTCAATGGGACAGGCTATTTATCATCAGTTTAGTGATTATAAAACCACTTGGAGTTTTAAGTGTCGTAATAAGGATGTTCATTTTACACCAGAAATGGTAGAAGAGATTCGCAGACAGATTAAATTATATTGTAGTCTGAGATTCACAGAAGATGAACTTACTTATATTGATAATATCAAATGGATGAAAGGTTCGTATGTTGATTTCCTGAGATTGTGGCAGCCAAGATATGAGGATTTTGAGATTACAACAGATTCAGATTGCGGTCTTTCTATCGAAACATTTGGTACATGGCTTAACACTTCTATGTATGAGATTCCAACTCTTGCTATCGTCAATGAAGTTTATTTCAGAATGGCTTACAACTATGATGAATTACTTGAAAGTTTTAAAAAGAGACTTGATGAAAAGTATGAGAATCTTAGAAGTGGTCATTGGTATGCAGGTACTTTTTCAGAATTTGGTCTGAGACGTAGACTTTCTGCTGAAGCACAGGAGTTAGCTGTTGAGAAGTTTTCACATTTAAATGATACATTACATAGTCCTTCAAAATTTGTTGGCACATCTAATGTATATCTCGCAAAGAAATATAATCTCACGCCTGTTGGAACTATGGCTCATGAATGGATTATGTGTTCTGGTCAGGGCAATCACAAACACAATCCAGCATATTCAAACTGGTATGCCTTAGATGCATGGGTTAGAGAGTATGGTGTGTTAAATGGTATTGCTCTCACAGACACAATTACAACTGATTGTTTCTTGAAAGATTTCCAGTTGACGTATGCAACATTATTCAGTGGTGTAAGACATGATAGTGGCGATCCGATTGAATGGGGTGAAAAGATGATTAATCATTATGAGTCACTTGGTATCAATCCTGAGACAAAGACACTTCTGTTTAGTGACAGTCTTGATTTTGAAAGAGCTGATAAGTTATTCAGACACTTCCATGATAGAGTGAATGTTGCATTTGGAATTGGTACTTATTTGAGTAATGACACAGATGTTCCTGCTTTAAATATTGTAATGAAAACCACTAAATGTAATGGTATGGATGTTGCAAAAGTGTCTGATGTAGAAGGTAAAGGTATGTGTAAAAACCCTGATTATGTTGATTATCTAAAGAGATGTATTAATTGGAGAATGAATCATGAATAAAATTTTACTTATACCAGGAAGTTTTAATCCAATTACCAATGCCCATGTTGATATGGCATTGACTGCTAAAAAAGCGGTTAATGCTAATGCTATATTGTTTATTCCTGCACATGATACATATGTTGCGAAGAAAAAGACTTTGATACCTGGATATTGTCGAGTATCGCTGATTAATTCAATGCCAAATTGTGATGAAAATAATATGTGGGCATCCGAAGTTGAAACAACCAGCTTCTTTCCACAGAGGACATACAATACTATTACTCAGATAAGAGATATGAATGAAAAAGATTATATCTTCAACGAATACTATGTTTGTTTAGGAATGGATAATATTGAAACACTTACAACTTGGTATAATTGGAAACCGTTTGTTGAGGAATATAATTTTGTAGCATGTGTGAGAGAAGGTCAGAATCTTGAGACTGCTTTAAGAGAAGCAAATCTTATGGAATATAAAGATCACTTCACAGAAATTCAGATACCAGAAAATCATACTTCTTCAAGTTTGGTTAGAGATTTATGTGAAAGGGGTGAATTTGAAAAGGTAAAAGAATTAGTCCCTAGAAATGTATATGAGTATTTAATTCGGTTTTATGATGTGATGAATCGAATGTAGAAAGGAGAACGATTGGTAAAAGTTAAAAATGATTTAACAGGTCAGAGATTTGGTAGATTAACAGTAATAGAACAAGCTAAAGATTATGTTCAACCTAATGGAATCAAGAGAGCAATGTGGAAATGTTTGTGTGATTGTGGAAATATTAAGCAACTCAGAGGAGACAGTTTGTGTAGTGGTGCAGTCGTATCATGCGGATGCTTTCAACGTGAAAACGCAAAAATAACAACTTATAATGCACAAAAAGAGTTTAACACATATAATTTGTCAGGTGAGTATGGTATTGGTTATACATCCAAGGGCGAAGAATTCTATTTTGATTTAGAGGACTATGACAAGATTAAGGATTATTGTTGGTATATAGATAAAACCACAAAATATGTTAAATCTAATATTCAAAATGAAGGAACTGTATATTTTCATAGGATAGTTTTGGATGCTAAAAAAGGAATGGACGTTGATCACATTCATGGAAAAGAAACCAAAAATGATAATAGGAAAAACAACTTGAGATTATGTGAACATTATAGAAATTGTGAAAACAGAGATATTCAGTCAAATAATACATCTGGATGTAAGGGTGTTAATTGGAACGCCCATATAAATAAATGGGAAAGCAGAATAACAGTAAAAGGAGAAACAATTAAACTCGGATATTATAAAAATCTAAATGATGCAATTGATATTCGTAATAAAGTAGAGAAGAAATATTTTGGAGAATATTCTTATGAGCAATCTCAAAAAAAGGAGTAAATAAAATGTATACATTTAATGAAAAAAAGATAGTAAAAGATATTGTGGAGTGGTTAAAAAGTTGGGAGCAGGAAAATGCAAAAGGTTGTAATTTTGTGGTTGGAATATCAGGAGGAAAAGATTCTTCTGTTGTAGCGGCATTATTGACTTTAGCTTTTGGGAAAGATAGGGTAATTGGTGTACTTATGCCGAATGGAGAACAGTCGGATATTGATATGGCTAGAAAACTTGTTGAGTTTTTAGATATCAGAAATTTTGAGGTGAATATCAAAGATGCAGTATGTGGTGTATTAAATAATCTTCCTTTTAATGGATATGATATTTCTGAACAGACTGCTACAAATCTTCCTGCACGTATCAGAATGACAACTTTATATGCAGTCAGTCAGTCTATGAATGGTCGAGTTGCAAATACGTGTAATCTTTCCGAAGATTGGGTAGGTTACGCCACAAAATATGGTGACG
>ERZ1034680.919-NODE-919-length-12489-cov-5.041177_pt1 | contig 12489 bp, 7 predicted proteins | sample MGYA00520639_ERZ1034680 | MGnify/ENA primary metagenome ERZ1034680 (study PRJEB33766, sample SAMN09781760) | gut metagenome | biome: gut microbiome | host: Homo sapiens | place: Madagascar | study: EMG produced TPA metagenomics assembly of the PRJNA485056 data set...
CCATATAACTAACTTAGCTATATGGGGGCTGTGTTTTTATGTCTGTTTTCTTATTTAAACGTTTTCTTCGTTCTGTGGAACTGCTTCCGGCTGGGATGTAGGTGCAGCTGCCGGTGCAGATTCCTGTACAGGCTCTGCCTGTGGTGCAGGTGCGACATTCTGCTGCGGTGGCATCTCATTCATCTGTGGTGCCATACCCTGTGGTGGCATTCCATTCATCTGTGGCGCCATACCCTGTGGCGGCATTCCATTCATCTGTGGTGCCATTCCGTTCATCTGTGGTGCCATGCCCTGTGGTGGCATTCCGTTCATCTGTGGATTGTACATGCCCTGTGGTGGCATTCCGTTCATCTGCTGATTATACATGCCCCGTGGTGGCATTCCGTTCATCTGTGGATTGTACATACCCTGTGGTGGCATTCCGTTCATCTGCTGATTATACATACCCTGTGGTGGTGTCTGCTGATACTGGTTGCCACTGTTCATGATACGGTGTTCCTGTTCCTCTACTTCTCTGTACTCCTTCTCCAGAGCTGCGATGTTCTCTAAGCCCTTTGCAGCGCTGTCGAACAGATGCTTGATCTCCTCCGGCGCTTCTTCCTTATTCAGATTGTAATAATATCTTCCAATCTCTGTATAGATTCTGTCAAGATTTGAATTCTCAGATGAGATCTTACCTTTTATCTTCGTCTTCTGTGCAGCACATTTTGTACTGTCAACTGCCTGATTGGCTAATGACTTTGTCTTTTCAAATGCATTCTGAAAAAAATTACCTGCCATTTTCAAATGACCCCCTTACGTTAATCATCAATATATTTATTTAATGTCTCAACAACATCATTCAGATTGTATGGCTTAGCTATGTAATCGTCCAGTTTATTCTCAAGGATTCGTTCCTTATCGCCGAACATCGCTCTCGCCGTTACTGCGATAATTGGAAGTCTCTTTCTCTTTTCCTTCTGCTCGATCTCACGGATCTCCTGCGTAGCTGCGATACCATCCATAACAGGCATCTGTACATCGAATAAAGCGGCATCGTAGATCTTCTGCTTGAAGAGTTCAACTGCTTTCTGACCATTCTCTGCAATATCATAAGAGAAGCCTGCCATACCAAGCAGCTTACCGATTACCTGCTGATTAACCGGTTCATCCTCTGCTACAAGGATTCTTGCTTTGCTGTGTGCATTGATTGAGAATACTGCCGGTTCTTCTTCCTTTTCAACCTCTTCTAATGCATCATCAGATGCCTTTACAACCTTCATAGGTACTTCTACGATGAAAGTAGAACCAATATCTTCTTTACTCTGAACCTGAATGTTACCACCCATCAGTTCAACGATCTGCTTTGTGATTACAAGTCCAAGTCCTGATCCGCCGTATCTTCTTGTATCAGAAGAATCAACCTGACTGAAACGGATGAACAGCTTGCTCATGTTTGCTTCTGAAATACCGATTCCGGTATCTGCAACCGCCATACGGATCTTAACTTTATTTTCCCCTTCCATATCCATGGATGCGATCTTAACACGGACACTTCCTTCGGAGGTGAACTTGATCGCGTTTGATAACAGGCAGTTTAATACCTGCTGAATTCTCTGTCCATCGCCCTTTACCAGCTTTGGAATATTGTTTCCAAATGAACAGTCGAGCTGTAACCCCTTATTATTTGCAAGTGGTACCTGTGCAGCAACCGTCTCCTCGATCGCCTGCTTGATATCAAATGTTTCTTCTTTGATCTTGTATTTTCCTGCTTCCAGTTTACTGATATCAAGAATATCATTGATCAGTCGGAGCAATGTATCCGCACAGTTCTTTGCGGTTACAAGATTATCTCTGTAATCTGCCTGAAGATCATCTGCCATCAATGTAAGCTGAAGCATACCCAGAATACCATTGATAGGTGTACGGATCTCATGGCTCATATTTGCAAGGAACTCAGCCTGTGTCTTATAGGCTGCATTCGCATCAACAATTGCCTTGGACAATTTGTTCTCTGTATCTTTCTGATCTGTGATATCGATAACGACCATGTTAATGTAATCTGCTTCGGATTTATACATTACGGTATTGAATACCTTCTGCAGTGATTCCATCGTGATCTCGACATCCATCAGATCTCCTTCTTTTGTTCCGGAGTTATTATATGCCGTGAACCATGCATTGATATCCTGAAGAACCTCAATCTTGCTCTCTTTCAGGTTCTTGCCGGTGTAATCACTGACATCGAGTTTGAAGTACTCGCCAAAAATCTCGTTTGCATCTACGATCTGATAACTGGTTCCGTTTACAGGATCTTCTATGATCTTGGCCTGTGCAAATCCGATTGGCAGATTCATAAATAATTTCTTATATTTATCTCCCTTGCCACCATTGCCTCCGGCACTGTCACCGCAGACGATAAACAAGCCTCCAAATGTTACAATCGCAGCAAGTATTCCAACGATCAGAGCACCCGCTCCTACATTTGCAACACCTAAGATACCAGCCAGAAGACCAAGTACCGCACCGGCTGCTGCGACCGGTTTCCAACCCAACTCCTTAATTTTCTCCATTGATGCACCTCTATTTCTACTTTTTTGAATCTAATACTTTGACTCCACATGTTATTATATTATAAATGAATGTTAAGGTCAACGAGATGATAAAAAAACCTATAGATTTTTCATAAAATCTATAGGTCTTTTTTGATATTTTTTACTATATATAACTAACAACATTATTCTGTTTCTTTTTATAATATGTCAGATATAAACAAATTTACCGGATGTACGCCACTCATTTTTTATCTATGTTATACATCCTATCTACAGCCTTCAAATGGTCGCCTTGCAGATGCTCAGATTCCCGATTTCTACTTCTTGTCATCGTCAAATACATCCTTAAGGATCTCATCTACATGCTTGTAATAATCATCATCTGTCGACGGTTCAGCTTCATTCCGTACAGACTTCGGAAGCCTCTCATCATCCTTTGATACCTCTATTATATCTGATGGCTCTACATCGGAGATTTCACCTGACCGACTTCTGCGTCTCCGCTTGCCGGATGCCGCGCCTTCCAGGCGATTCTGAAGCTGTGTTCTTCCGCATAAGAATCCGAACAAGATCCAGCATGCAAATGTAAGAATCAGTCCAAGCTTCAAGCCCGGTGGAAAATATCTGAACTCGATCACATGCTCTCCGGTCGCAAGCTTCAAGGCTATGAAAGCATTTCCTACCGTATCGATCTCATACTTCTTGCCATCTACATAAGCTGTCCATCCCTTATCATATGGGATGGATGTAAACAGCAGTCCCGGATAGTCGATCGTCATATATCCTTTCACATAACCATCTTCCATTTTACCAACCAGCATCTGCTGAGCACTTAATATATCATATGCCTGTAAGAAGGAATCCCAGTTAAAGGAAGATACGACCAGTCTGGCACTTCCGCTGTTCGCCTGTGAACTCTGGAAACAATACTCAACCGTTACGGTCTGTCCCTGAACCAGATGTCCGACATGGTAAGTCTGGTTCTGAAGTCTCTCATAATTCTGTTCCTCTCCGTCTACATAGATCCTTACCTTATTGATACCGGAGCTGTTTGCCAAAATATAGATATCTGCGGACTCATCCGTCACATCAAAGCTCAGCTGGAAATCGCACTTACTGTTGTCCGTTCTTGTATAGGAATAATACTCACTGGTATCACTATCATGTGACAGCTCGCAGTTATCACTGTACATCGTTACTTCCGGATATAACTGTGAGAATACACCCGGCACACCGGTTGACAGCTTCACGAACTGATTTAAGGTATCGAACATGTTACCGATCGTACCATCATAATCTAACAGGTCATTATTTACCATGTAGCCAAGACTTAACGCATATGGATTTTCATATATGTTCACTCCATCTACATCTGTTACATAGTTGACATCAAAATAATTATATTCGCCCTCTCTCTGTAACAGATAACGCACACCCAGTAACGAATTGGATAAGGTGTTACCGCCATCGAACAGGAATTCATTTGCGCCTGTGTAATATCCAAGGTCATGCATCATATCGACAAGATCAGCGGACACTGTCGATCCGAACAGACAGACGCTCTTAAGATTATAATAAGTAGGCTCATCTACGACCTTTGTATTCATCAGCTCTACCCTATATGCCTTGTCCTTACAGTCCAGTGTATCGATCGCCTGATTCATCGATGATTCCATGCCAAAATACTGGCTGATATCGACATATCCGTTGCTGTCATATCCCTTAATTCCATTTGTGACCGTCTCTACCAGACAGGCTATGGTCAGTACATATATGACAAGCTTCCGCCAGACTCCCTTTGTCAGGGTAAATGCCAGTATTAATAATGCATATACCGTCAGGAATATCTCAGTCCAGATCAGGGTCTGACGCTCAATCGTACACTTCTTATAGGATAAGATCAGGAAACCATATCCAAACGCTACAGCCAGAAGTACCGCAAAGGTATCTTTCTTATCCAGAAGCAGAAGCACCTCACAGCACATGGCAAGCATCAGGAAAATGAACAGGAATGAGAATCGGTTCGGAATTCCGTACTGATCATGAAAGCCATGCCAGATATAATTCAACAGCTTATTATTAAAGCTTGCAAAGATCACTACCAGAATGATCACATTCTTTATCTTATCCCACAGCTTAATGTTCCGGTTAAACAGATAGACAAATACCAGAACAAAACAGATCGTTCCGCAATAAATGTTCAGGCCGCCATCAAACTGCTGGTTCTTGATCGGCTTCGTCAGATAAAACAGCTGTTTGATCTGATCCCATATACTTCCATACCATTCCCATTTCGGAAATACTCTGGTCGCCGACGCTGTTGTATTCAATCCCAGATATGCAGGGATCAACAGAAATGCCGACATACCCGCTGCCAGCAGAGAGCATCCGGCAAATCGGAAGCCATCGGTAAAGAATCTCTTCACACTCTTATGGTTCGTCAGCAGAAAGACCATAACGAGGAAGATACAGATCATAAAACTCATATAATAGTTACACATCAGCGCATAGAACAAAGACAGAACATAGAGCTTATAATCCCCACTCTCTGTCATACGCTCAAAGCCTGCCATGATGAGCGGAAGGATCATGATACAGTCCATCCACATCAGATTCCATGAATATCCGATCACATAATTACTGATCGCATATGCCGTTGAGAAGATCAGGATTGCAGCATCATATGTCTTATAATTCCTGCATTTCTCACGCATATAATATGCAAATGACATACCGGAAAGTACGATCTTGATTCCGATGAACAAACTCATTGCTATATAGATATGTTCTCTTTTGAATAATACAACAAGGAAATTGATCGGACATGCAATATAATATGCGATGATCGCCAACATATTACTTCCAAGTCCGATATCCCATGTATAGAACAGACTGCCTTCATTCTTTAACTTGTCATAATAATCTGAGAAAAACGGAAGATACTGATGAAGACTGTCTACCATAGTCAGACTGTTTCCTCCAAACGGTCCGATCTTTTCCGCGATCCATACCCCTAAAAGGAAGCACGCAGGAATCACTCCCGCAAGCAGGATAAGATAATTTCTTCTCATAAATATCCGGATTGACGTTTTTTCTTTCTTAAAGACAAAGCACTTACCGAATACATAATTGATTATGACTACAAAGAACTGAACAATGATCTTCGATATAAATTCATTGTAGCGGAACGAATCACATAACAGATTCGTGCCGACAACTTCAACCAGCATCGCAAGAAGCCTCGTTCCGACAAAGGAGATAAATTCCCGTATCAGCGTTCCTGCATCTTTTTTACTGCTCTCTGTGAACACAAAAAACTTATTTGCAAAGAATGCGAATAAAATCGCCAGTGATATAGCTATGATATTCGCTACGCTTCTTGACAAATCGGTAAACAGACGCAGCAGATAAAAAGATACAATATTTACAACCGTAGTTGCCCCACCTGCTATTACATATCTGACAATTTCTTTTTCTAATAACTTCTTTATTTTGTCCATAATGAAAACTCTCTTATACCAGCTACAGCCGAACAGTTATCCCGATCGGCTGTGCTATTTATGTGTGTGTTATTTTGTGTGTTTATTTCGTGTTGCCAAGTCCTGACATCAGATAGATCATCGGAGAATTCCAATAGATTGTCACCTCATTACAGGAGAATGACTGCGCATTGTCTGCATATCTGCTCTCCGGTGCTTTGCCCAGAAGAACAGCCTTTGCATATGGATCTTCCAGATTACTGTCTGCGCCACCTACTAACATACCCGGCATTGCTACCTCTAATACCTGAGATGGTCTGTGGTGCGGATGAAGCGGAGTTCTTGTACCATAGCCTGTTACATAACAGTAGCCAACTGCATTTCTTCCAAGCAGATAGTCTCTTTGGTATGAAGCATATTTTACATAATCTGCATTTGGCTTAAGCTTATTTGCCATCAGAAGTAACATTCCTTTATTTGCAATATTCATATTGCTTCCCCATGCAAATGTCTTGGTTGGTGATACCCATACACCGAAACCATTGTCTTTAATCTGATCTATGGTCTTATCTACTTCATTGAAGAACAATTCGTTTGCCTTGGCAGAACCGCCGTCATATTTGATGTAGTCATACAGAGCGTAATATCCGACATCTGCCCATCCAAGTCCATAGTTTACGATATCACTACCCTCAATGATTGCATCGGTAGCCTTCTTATAAGAAGCATCTCCGGTTGCTGCATATAATTCTACCGCTGCCCAGATCGTCTCATCGCGGAAGATCGTATCCGGATATTCACCTGTTACGATATCGTCCGGATTTGAGAATCCGTAAGCATCCATATTACCGCTCAGGTATTCATATGCTTTCTTTGATGCATCCAGACATTTTGCTGCAAAATCCGCATCGTAATCTTTATAAAGAACTGAGGCCTTTGCCATAACAGCCGCAAAATCTCCGGTCGATGTATTTGAGACCGGACATGCGATCAGCTGTGCTGTCTCTTCTTCCGGCATAACCGTCTCAGGGAATACATCACAGGTTACCTTGTGATATACGCCACCATTTGCATCCTGCATCTTAAGCATCCAGTCCAGCTCAAATCTTGCTTCATCTAAGACATCCGGCACACCGTTTCCGCTCTCCGGAATACCGATGTCATCTGCCTTATATCCATTGTCTTCATATGTTAAGAACAGATCCTGTACTGTCTTTGCACCTGATACAACATAGCGTCCATAATCACCGGCATCATGCCAGCCGCCTGTTACATCGATCTTCTTATCTGTTCCGTATACAACCGCTTCACCTGTATGGCAGGCAGGATGTGCAAATTCACCTGCAATGCTGCTATCAAGCTCCACACCGCAACGCTGATTATAAAGCATCAGCACGACATCCTTATACAGATCTCCGTAAATGTCGTCACCGATCTTGAATTCCACTGATTCTTCTCCATCATCTGTCCTGATCTTATAGGTTCCTGCATCCTTTACGGATGAGAAATCCGCCTGCTTACAGAACATCTCTGATGGTGGATCGTATGTAGCTTCCTCAGGCAGATCTGCTGAATATACAGATTTTCCTGATGCCACATCAATTACTTCAAATGATTTCGCATTTTTTCCGATCACGGTAGCGACCTTGGAGTCACCGGTCATGTAGCCCACCTGGTTCACATTGATAGCCATAGGATCAGGTGTTGCTTCTACCTGCTGTGCGCCGGAAGCGTCAACTGCCTCTAATAAAATATTATCAAAATAAATATTATGCTCTGCTTCATCTCCGGTCATACCTTCCTGTTTTCCCATGTTGAAGCAAAGTCTTGGTGCAGGATCGGAATCCTCCTCCATCGTAAACTGTGCTGTGATATGCTGTGTCTCCGGTCCGATCGTGATCACATCACTGGTGTATGCATGATAATCTCCACCATTGATCTGTAATCTCCATTCAATCGTACGTTCCAGATCGGAACGGACATCGAAGGAATATTCATAGACACAACCCTGATACAGACGGAATCCATCATAATAGATCTGGTTCGCATAGTCTACGCTTCCCGTCTTCTTAATATTGATACGAAGTTCTCCATCTTCATTGGTCATTTCTTCATTTCCACCATTTGTATAAGTATGGAAACCATCGGTATCTTTATCATCAAAGTTGATATTGATCACCTTATCGCCGTCTGACACCCCGAGTTCCTCCTCTGTTGTTGCTTCTTCGGTCGTAGCTTCGGTTGTCTCTTCTTCGGTTGATACCTCTGTTGTCACTTCTGTCTCAGAAGTCGAACCATCGGTATCCTTCTTTGCTCCGCCACAGCCTGCAAGCAATGACATCGTCATCGCTGCTGTCAGGCACATGACTGCAACCTTCTTCATTTTTCTCATGTCTTATTGTCCCTCCATGTTTTCTATATTGCTATGTACCTTCCTTCTCAACTGTACATATAACTCTATCTCATGAATCATGTTCATTCAACACTTCATTACTGATCTGAATACTGCAAAACATCTTGATACTTCATATGTCCTCCAAAAATATCAAGTGCACTGCCTATCGTAAAATCAATTCGACTCTTCCCCAACACACGGAGCTTATCCAGATCATCAAATGATGCAATACCACCTGCATAAGTTACAGGTATTCTGCCCCAATCTCCGAGAAGCTTTGCGATATGCATCTCTATACCGGATGCCTTACCTTCCACATCTACAGCATGGATCAGATATTCATCACAATAATCGGAAAGCATGTCCAATGTATCTGCTGTTATCTTCACATTTGTAAACTTCTGCCAGCGATCTGTCACGATATAGTATCCGTCCTCGCGTTTTCTACAGCTTAAGTCCAACACCAGATGTTCCTTTCCGACTGCCCGTCTGATTGCAGTCAGATTATCGTAGTTGATCTCACCATTCTTAAAGACATAGGATGTGACGATCACATGGGATGCTCCCATATCAAGAAACCGTCCGGCATTCTCGGCATTGATTCCGCCGCCGATCTGCAGCCCTCCCGGATATTCCGCAAGCGCCAGCTCTGCCTGATGGCAGTCCGCTTCGTAGTACTCGCTCCCCACAGGATTCAATAAAATGATATGTCCACCATGTATCCCGGCAGCCTTATACATCCTTGCAAATGCAGCCCCGTCATACTCAGATACAAAATTCTCCTTCGCAGTATTGCCTTCGTCCTGAAGACTGCTGCCAACGATCTGTTTTACTTTTCCATTATGTATATCGATACACGGACGAAATCTCATCTCTCACCCCGGCTGATACGCCTTTTCCATTTCTGTATATTTCTCCTGCCGATTCTTTTAAATATCCGCAGACATCATTTATTCTATCACAGAACCGACTATAAGCCAAGTCCTCTCATCGACCTTCTCCTACGCATATCACTCCGACATAGATCTGTTCCGCTCCAGCCTCCTGCAAGGCTTCTGTGCATGCCTGCACCGTTGCCCCTGTCGTATAGATATCATCTATTAATAACACTGTCTTCCATTCCACCGGAAGCATCTTAACTTCTAATGCCTGTTTAATATTATTAGCGCGTTCAAGCGGAGATAATTCCTTTTGCGGTGCTGTCTCTGATACCCGGAGCAGATGCGTCTTATCTACCGGAAGATGAAGCTGTCGTCCTACCACCTCGGCCAAAAGCTCAGCCTGATTATAGCCACGTTTCTTTCTTCTGCTCTTATGTATCGGCACGGGAAGAATGATCTGTATCCGGTCTGCAACCCCTGCTTTTCTGAGACGTTCTGCCAGAAGGTTGCCATAATAATCCACATATTCCCGTTTATTATGATATTTAATAGCAAGCACACTGGATGCAACCGGCTCCTCATAACGAAAGACCGGATATGCCCGCTCGAAGCTTCTGGTGTGTCGCCTGCAGTCTTCACAATATTCCTGTTCAGCTTCCGAAAGCTCCTTCCCGCATTTCATACAGACCGGCCCGGTCACATATGGCAGCGTCTTATGCCTGTTACAGATGCCCTGTTCGCCATATGCCATAACTGCATCACAGATCGGACATCTCCTTGGAAATACAAGATCCATAAGCGTCCGGTTCCACATATTCTGTTCCCGCATATTTTATCCCCTTTATCACTCTGGATTTATGCCAGTTCTGCCAGTCGTTCAGCAAATGTCGTATACCGCTTCTGTTCATCGATATTATCGATCATCGTCTTAACCAGGCCGATATTTCCTACGATCACAACACCCTTTCTGGCTCTCGTAACTGCCGTATAGAGCAGATTCCGGTTCAACAGCTTTGCCGGTCCTGTAAGAAGTGGAATCACTACGACCGGATATTCGCTTCCCTGTGATTTATGTATCGTGATGGCATAAGCATGTTCCAGTTCATCAAGCTGGGAATAAAGGTAATCTACCAGTCTTCCGTCGTCGTATTCGACAACGATCTTCTGATCGAATTCATCGATTTCTTTTATAAAACCAACATCTCCGTTAAATACACCTACGCCCTCTTCCTTCACAAAACGGCCCTTTGCATCCATGATCTTCCACTCCAGCTTATAGTTGTTCTTGATCTGCATGACCTTGTCACCCTTACGGAATACAACATCATTTTTCTCTTTCTCCGGTATGCTTCTGCTCGAAGGATTCAGGATCTCCTGCAATCGTTTATTCAGATTCTCGACACCCAGCTCATACTTACGCATCGGAGTAAGCACCTGAATGTTCATCGGATCAACCTGAAAGAAGCCCGGCAAACTGTCTAAGATTAAATGCTTCAATTCCGCAATGATATCCTGTGATCCCTGTCTTGGAATATAGAAGAAATCCCTGCTCTTATTATTAATCTCGAGCTGCTTTCCCGCATTGATCAAATGGGCATTCGTAATAATGTCACTATTCTCACCCTGTCGGAATATCTTGTCCAACACCGTTACAGAGAATACCCCCGAACGAATGATATCCTTTAATACATTGCCTGGTCCGACCGATGGAAGCTGATTGGAATCTCCTACCAGTACCAGCCTGGTTCCCGGCATGATCGCTTGCAGCAGGCTGTAGAACAGACTGCTGTCTACCATCGACATCTCATCTATTATGATCACATCCGCTTCTAACGGATTATTTGAATTTCTTACAAATGTATAAGCAGAGCGGTTGCCTTCTTCATCAATCCCGCCACCGGACAGCTCCAACAGGCGATGGATCGTCTGTGCCGTATATCCGGTTGCCTCGGTGATTCTCTTTGCCGCGCGTCCGGTCGGTGCCGCAAGCAGCAGTTCCAAATTCAGCTTCTCAAACATCTTGATCATGGCATTGATCGTTGTTGTTTTACCGGTACCCGGTCCACCTGTGATCACTGCCACACCATTATTGACCGCATTCTTGATCGCAAGTTTTTGTTTTTCTTCCAATGTGATCTTCTCTGCTTCCTCGATCTGCGCAAGCATCTTATCCAACGGTCGATCCTCTGATGTGAAATCCAGATCGATATCTGACAGTATCCTCGCCGAATTCAGTTCAATATAATAATTTGCCGCCGCATAGACAGCAGTAACATCTCCGGCAAGCTCCTTTACGATCGCCTTACCCGTCATCTGAAGTTCTATAATCTGGCTTCCGATCTCATCTTCCAGTTCTTCATTATATGGTACATTGTCAGCAACCAAGAGCGAATAGGTCTTTGCCACCAGCATCTGCTTCGGAAGATACATATGTCCGAGCTGGCTCGCATTTAACAATGTATATAACAGTGCCGCGCGGATACGAAAATCCGAGTCACTGCTGATCCCCATTCGCTCCGCGATCTCATCTGCCGTCTTAAATCCGACACCGTTTATGTCCTCTGCAATCTTATACGGATTTGACCGGATGATCTTATACATCTCCTGTCCATATTCATTGAAGATCTTTACCGCCAGATTGATTGATATTCCATATCCGGTCAGGAAAATAATCGCATCCTGCATCTCTTTCTTTTCATTATAAGAAACAGCGATATCTCTTGCTTTTCGTTCTGAGATTCCTTTAGCTTCCGCCAGTCGTTCCGGTTCTTCTTCAATTATGCGCAGAGAATCCATCTTGAATTTTTTAACGATACGTTTTGCCAGTGCCTCACCGACACCCTTTATGATACCGGAACCCAGATATCGTTCTATACTTATCATATCATCCGGCATTTTTATTTCATAAGAATTAAATTTGAATTGGAGATCATACTGGGGATGATTGACATATTCCCCTTCCGCAGATATATAGATTCCCTCACTGACACCGTGAAGGGTTCCGACAAAAATGTCTTCGCCGTCTTCACCCTCTACAGTGAAAACGGCGTAGCCATTGTCGTCATTTTTATAGATAACTTTTTCAACATAACCTTCTTTTATCACAACAAGTCTCCTGCGTTACTCTTTCTTACTGTTGAGTAATTCGATATATTTTCCTGTTCCGATAGCAACTGCACGAAGTGGATCTTCCGCAGTCA
>ERZ1034680.923-NODE-923-length-12480-cov-4.200402_pt1 | contig 12480 bp, 11 predicted proteins | sample MGYA00520639_ERZ1034680 | MGnify/ENA primary metagenome ERZ1034680 (study PRJEB33766, sample SAMN09781760) | gut metagenome | biome: gut microbiome | host: Homo sapiens | place: Madagascar | study: EMG produced TPA metagenomics assembly of the PRJNA485056 data set...
GCATCAACTGCGCCGATGTCCCGGTAGTTCAATGGATAGAACAATTTCCTCCTAAGAAATAGATACAGGTTCGATTCCTGTCCGGGATACCAGTCAATGGTCTCAAAAAGGCCAACAAACACTCAAAACCCGCATGCTTCAAAGGCTTGCGGTTTTTTTTGCTCCAGGGGTTTGGTGGGCATGACAGATACACCGCAGCAATTCCGGCCCCTGGTGGCTACTACTGCAACGCCTTCTGTCGGCCTCGCCAGCGGTACTGCAGCACATACGCCCATGTGTATGCACTGATGGATCTTTCCCATGGGATGCCCACTCCCTCGTGGTCGGTCCAGACCACAAGCCAGTCTCAGCTACGCTACAGCCCACATCCACGCCGGGGGCCGGCTCATCTGCCAGTCTGGGGAAGGTTGCCGATTCACATACGAACCACCTCCATATTTGACATCAGGCAACAAACGGTTGCAGACCTGCTACACCGAGAGCTGTAGCCGTCACAGACTGCTGAAGGCTGACGATATATTCTCTGGATGCGAGTTTTTCCGTGGGGCAAATTACAACGCACTGCAGATGGCGCTGTTCAAGCACACAGCTTGGTCGACCACATGACGGATGTAGCAGCCGTCATGTATCGGTTGCTGCAGCTGCCTGGCATACAGCGCGCGGCGCAGCAAGCCGCTGGCCGCAAACTCTCTGAAATTGACATTGCACGCTTGGCCGTTCTGGCCTTTCTGCACGATCTTGGTAAGGCCAATACAGGCTTTCAAGGCAAATACTGGCGCCATGCCAACCAGCCACCACCGCCTGAGTGGTACAGCCAACCCTGTGGGCATGGTGCCGAAGGCTGGGGATTGATTGCCGCTACATGCGCCGGAGCATCTTGGGCACACCGGCTCCTGGCAGCCTGGCCACTGGAAGCCATGAATGCATGGGGCGAGGACTGGATTCGCCTGCTGCATGCGAGCATCAGCCACCATGGCAGCCCTGTTGGCGATGAAATGCATCCATTCCAATGGGAACCGGTCAAGCAGGGCCATCACGTGCTCTATGACCCGGCGCAAGCCATCAATGAAATGGGCTTGGCCATGCAGCAGCAATATCCCCAGGCCTTTGCGAGCGATGCGCCAGAGCTGCCCAACACAGCGGCATTTGTTCATCTATTTGCCGGTCTCGTGCAACTGGCAGACTGGCTGGGTTCAGACACCCGTCCCGGTTTCTTCCCATACACCCAGCCCGGGGAAGACCGAGCAACCACGGCCCAAGCCAGCGCACGGCATGCGCTGCGTGCCATTGGGCTGGATGCTGGAGACACTGCCACGCGCCAGCAATCCACCCATGACGAGTTCGCGCAAGCCTTTGGTGTCCCCACGCCGCGTCCCATGCAACAAGCCATGGCGAGCAGCGAGCTGGGGCCAGTGGTGATTCTGGAGGCTGAAACCGGCAGCGGCAAAACGGAGGCCGCACTGTGGCGCTTCTTGCACCTGTGGCGTGCCGGGCGAGTGGATGCGCTGTACTTTGCGCTGCCTACACGGGTGGCCGCCACACAGCTCTACGACCGCGTCAGAGACTTTGTACAACGCACCTGGAAAAGCGAAGCGCCTGTGGTAGTGCGCGCCCTGCCGGGCTACTCCGCTGCAGACAGCCAGACCTACCAGCCGCTGCCGGGCTTTCAGGTGCTCTGGCATGACCAGCCGCACGAGCAGGAAGCCGAACGCCGCTGGGCCGCTGAATCCCCCAAGCGTTATCTGGCAGCGCCCATTGCGGTAGGCACCATTGACCAGGCCTTGCTGGCAGCCTTGCAACTCAAACACGCACACATGCGCCATGCCATGCTCTCGCGCAGCCTGCTGGTGATTGACGAAGTGCATGCGTCAGACGCCTATATGACGCGCCTGACCGAGCACCTGCTGCGCGCACATGCCGCCTGTGGCGGACAGGCGCTGTTGTTGTCGGCCACACTGGGCGCCGTGGCACGTTCACGCTACCAGTCCATCGGCACGGTACGTACAGCACCACCACCTTCATTGGAAGAGGCGCAAAGCCTGGCCTATCCCGCCATCAGCCATCGCACCGCCCATGGCCCGCAGCTGCTGCCCGTGGAAGGCAACCCGCGCAGCAAAACCATTCACTGGCAAACGCTGGACAGCATCGATGACCCAGCACGCATTGCCGCCCTGGCCGTGGAGGCTGCGGCGCAGGGCGCTCGCGTGCTGGTCGTGCGCAATACCGTGCCTGCAGCCATCGCCACTTTGCAGGCCGTGGAAGCACTGGCAGCCAAGCGCGATCTGAACTGCCTCTTTCAAGTCAACGGCGTCAGCACCTTGCACCACAGCCGCTTCAGCCGCGCAGACCGCCCCTTGCTCGATGCCCAGGTGCAGGCTCAGATGGGCAAAGCACGCACAGCACGCCCCGGCAATGTGGGGTTGGTCATTGTGGGCACGCAGACCCTTGAACAAAGCCTGGACATTGATGCCGACCTGCTCATCACCGACCTGTGCCCCATGGATGTGCTGCTGCAGCGGCTGGGCCGCCTGCATCGGCATGCGCGCGATCAGCGCCCCCATGGCTATGAACGGGCGCAAGCCTGGGTGCTGACCCCGGCAGGCCACGATTTGACGCCGTTGCTGCAACGCCAACGGCACGGCCTGGGCCCTATCCGCCACAAAGGCGGCAAAGAGCCTTTGAGCGGTGTGTATGTCGATCTGCGCATGCTGGAAGCCACACGTCGCCTGATTGATGCACAGCCCACACGTAGCATTCCCGCAGACAACCGGCTGCTGGTGGAACAAGCCACCCACCAGGAAGCGCTGGATGCCATTGCACAAGACATGGGTAGTGCTTGGGAGCGCTTTGGCCAGGAAGTCGATGGTAAGTGCTCGGCCACAGCCACGATCGCCAACCTGCAAGCCATTGCTTTTGAGCGTGAATTTGGTGAACCAAAGTTCCCGAAAGATGCCACTGGCATTGGCACCCGCCTGGGTGCGGCAGACCGGCTGGTGGTGTTTGAGCACGCCCCTCCCGGGCCTTTCGGCGATGTGACCACGCAGCTGGCCCTGCGCCACCACATGGTCGAGCCAGACCTGGCTGAAGACGCGCAGCCCCACAGCATAGACATCCACCCCGATCAACGAGGTTTTGACTTCAGTCTGGGCCAGCGGCGATACCGCTACAGCCGCCTGGGTCTGGAAAGACTGGCTTCTGCACAAACGTAAGCCCAGCGGTCGTCTGAATGAAGCCATCGATAGAGAACAACGCAATACAAGGAGACACGTTCTATGCCAGCCACACCTTGCGAGACACAAGACGCATCCGCGCTGCGCTGGAATCTGCTGGATGAAGCACTGATCCGCTGGCGCAGCATCGAAGATGGCAGCCTGCACCACAGCAGCCTGTCACAGCTGCTGGCCGCCATGGCCAATTTGCAGGTGTACGACTTTCCCGCACTGCGTCCTCACCAGCGCCACCCCTGGCATGCCTTTCTGGTGCAGCTGGGCGCAATAGCCCTGCACCATGCCGGGCAATCAGAGCCGTGGCAACAGGCGGATGCCTGGCGCGCCGCCTTGCTGGCCCTCACGCCAGACGATCCCGATGGTGCCGCCTGGTGCCTGGTCACCCCTGCAGACCGGCCGGCCCTGCTGCAAGCGCCCGTGCCCGGAGAAACCCCTCAGCGCTGGAGCAATGTGATCCATGCCGCTGATGCCCTGGACATGCTGGTGACCTCCAAAAACCACGACCTGAAAGCTGCACGCGCCAGACAGGCACAAGCGGACGACTGGTTGTTTGCCTTGGTCAGCCTGCAGACGCAGGAAGGCTTTCTGGGTGCAGGCAATTACGGTATTTCACGCATGAACGGTGGCTTTGCCAGCCGTCCTGGTGTCGGTGTTGCACCCATCGGCTCCTGGAGCCAGCGCTGGCAATCCGACATCGCCAGCCTGCTCCTGCAACGCGAGCACATCGCCAGCACCTATGGGCTAGCCCATGCAGGCGGTCATGCCCTGTTGTGGCTGCTGCCGTGGTCTGGCACCGATGCGCTGACGTTGCAATCTCTGGATCCCTTCTACATTGAGATTTGCCGCCGTGTGCGGCTGGCCGCCCCGCATGGGCAGCTCATGGCCCATGTCACCGGCAGCAAGGTGGCGCGCATTGATGCCAAACAGAGTAACGGCGTCACAGGTGATGCCTGGACCCCGATGGAAACGGCCAAAGCCAAAGCACTGACCGTATCGCGCAACGGCTTTGACTACCGGCTGATGAGTGAGCTGCTCACTGGTGACACCTACACCATGGGAGCCGCATGGCGGCTTAATCCATGGCCACAAGGCACCTCTTTGCAAGCCATTGCCCAGGCGACAGTGCGCGGACAAGGCAAAACCGAGGGCTACCACGAGCGTCGAGTCCCCATTCCACCAAGGATGCGTCTCATGCTCATCAGCGGACAGCGCCCCCAACTCGCAGCCATGGCCCAAAAACGCGTCAAGGCCATTGCAGAAATGCGCAAGCTGTTATGGAGCGCGCTGACCGTGCTGTTTGCCAATGGCGAAAGCAGCGGTGGCAATGACGCTGTCAGCGACCGCGCCTCCCGCTATGCACAGCCCTTTGAGCAACGCGAAGATCGCCTTTTCTTTGCAGACCTGCAACAGGAAATCGATGCCGAGGAAACACAGCGTGAAGAGGTGTATCTGCAATGGCTGCTCGCACTGGCCGCACGCGCAGAACAGGTGCTGCGCCATGCCTTTATCGCAGGCCCACGCAGCAATATGCAGCGCTACAAGGCACAGTCAGCCGCGCTGTCACGCTTTGATGCAGGTCTGAGAAGCAGTAAATCTTTCCCCGAGCTGGCCAACCACTTTGCCCGGCAACGCGCCAGCCGTACTGCCCACGCAGCGCCCGATTCTGAAGGAGCCCACCATGCTTGACGCCACCGAACCGCTTGCCGCTACCACCACGCCCCTACACACACCGCGCAGCCCCTACCCAGCGCTGGCTGCCTACATTGAAAACGCCAGCCTGGGCGAACGCGCCGCACTGGCCCGCATGAGCCCCGACCAGTCCCTGCGACCCCATGCAATGGCGGCGCTCTCGCGGGCCTTGCTCAGTGCGCATGTCGAAATCGAGCACCTGACGCTCTCCGCCTGGCAGCGTTGGGCGCTGATCGCACATGGCATGGCCCTTGCCGGGCATGACGGCAAAGGCAGATTGGGAGAACAGCTGGCCCGTGCAGAGGTTGCCGAGTCGCGCGTCAACAAGCTGCTGACGGCCCGTGCAGATGCCTTTACCCAGCTGCTGCCTCGCGTGCTGCGCCTGCTGGTCAGCAAGGGCGTGCGCCCCAACTGGCTGGAGCTGGGGCCTCTGGTACTCCAGGAAAACAGCAGCAATTCCGCTTCCATCACCAGGGCTGAACACATCCGGCTGGGCATCGCAGGTGCCTACTTCGCCCAGCAATCGCGCGACAAAAAATAGCCTCTAAAGCACATAAAACCAGCCAAAGACGCTATCAAAACCAGATCAACCACCTGATTCATCACACCATCCAACACAAGGGGAGACGCCATGACACTGCCACGTTTTTTGCAAATCCACACCCTGCACAACTACCCCGCAGCCCTGCTCAATCGTGACGATGCAGGACTGGCAAAACGCCTGCCCTATGGCGATGCCATTCGCACCCGCATCTCGTCCCAGTGCCTCAAGCGCCACTGGCGTGTGGCAGAGGATGCCTTTGCCCTGAAAAATCTGGACGTACCCATGGCAGTACGCTCCCGCGAAACACCACGCCTGATCAAAGAGCGCCTGATGGCCGCTGGCGTTACTGAGCCACTGGCGCAACTGTCAGTAGAGGGACTGCGCGCTGCGGGGCTTTTGGACAAGGCCAAAGAGCTCAAAGGCCAGGATGCACTGGCGACAGGTCAGGCTGTCTTGCTGGGTTACGCAGAGATTGAATACCTGGTGCAGCGATGCGCTGCCCTGGCCAGCGAGCACACCGAAGAAAAAGCCCTCAAAACGGCAATTGCCAACTTCCTGAAAGAGGAAAAGAAAAACATTGAGGCCATGCGTTTGGGCTGCGGCCTGGAATCGGCACTCTTTGGCCGCATGGTCACCTCGGATGTGCTGGCCAGCCGTGATGCCGCCATTTATGTGGCCCATGCCTTCACGGTGCATGAAGCCCAGGTGGAAAACGACTACTTCACCGTGGTGGACGACCTGCTGCAAGAGGCAGGCGAGACGGGCTCGGCTGGCATTTTTGACACCGAACTAGCCAGCGGCCTGTACTACGGCTATCTGGTCGTGGATGTGCCGCAGTTGGTGGCTAATTTGGAAGGCATTGAAATCAAGGACTGGGCCAGCGCCACACCCGAGCAGCGCAGCCTGGCAGGCCGCGTGGTGCAACACCTGCTGCATCTGGTGGCCACCGTCAGCCCCGGCGCCAAGCGCGGCTCCACCGCCCCCTTTGAATGGGCCAAGTTCATGCTGGTGGAGGCCGGTGACTGGCAACCCCGCAGCCTGGCCGGAGCCTTCCAGAATGCGCTGTCCACACGCCTGCCGGGACTGCGCCAGGCAGCGGTACAGCGCCTGAGCGAAGAAATAGCCCGTCTGGATGCGGCCTATGGCGCACCACTGGCACGCCGCTATCTGAGCGTGGATGAGGTCAGCGTGCCCGGCGCACAGCGGCTGCCGCTGAATGCGCTGGCGCAATGGGCCCGTGCTGCGGTGGAACAAGCCAGCGCGGAGGTGTGAGGTGCGAAGCCATCTGGTGTTGCGGCTCCATGCGCCGCTGATTGCCTTTGGCGGTGAGGCCATCGACAACCTGGGCGTTATCCGCGACTTTCCGGCACTGTCCATGGTGACCGGTCTGATCGCCAACGCCCTGGGCTGGGACCGCAGCCAAGGCGCAGAACACAACCGGCTGCAGGAGCGCCTGCGCATGGGCTGTGTATTAGAGCCAGGCACAACTCGGCTCCAAGACTATCAAACAGCAATTCTGTATCAGAAGGATGCAGCCTGGACAACTTGGGGAGAGAAAGACGTGAGAGAACCAAGTCCGAGCTACCAAGTTGATTCATCCGGACGTCAAACTCTAACTCAGCAACGATACCGCGACTACCACACCAATCTTTGTGCTTGGGTAGCTCTGGCACTGCAACCTGCCGAAGAAATGCCCACACTGCAAGAGATTGCCACGGCCCTGGACCAGCCTGCACGCCCCCTGTTCATCGGACGCAAACCCTGCCTGCCCACAGGACGGCTCGTTGCAGGCTGGCAGGTTGCTGCCGACATCCACAGCGCTTTGCAAGCCCTGGTGGCAGCACACGGCACTTCTGCCCACCAAGCACCTTGGCATGCCCAATGGCCGGATGGAGAAGGCAGCCAGCCCGGCGACCGGCTTCTGGATATCTGCGACGAACGCAACTGGATCAGCGGCGTTCATGGTGGCTGGCGACCTGTGCGCGAAGCCGCACTGCAACCCCTCACAACCACGTCATGACAACCACACCCACGCTGTATTTGCTGCACACCCAACCCGACACACGCCTGCTTGCGGCCTGGGTGGCGCGTCACCACCGCCGCTACCCGCATGCAGGCAATGATCTGGGTGATGCCTTGCACGGCCTGCTGCGCGCAGCCTTTGGCGAGCATGCACCCCAGCCCTTTCGCTACCTGGATGAGCGCCAGGGCCTGCTGGCATACACCACGCTGGACGCACAGGCCATGGCAGCACAGGTGGCGCTGGCCGCCCCTCTGGCCGCACAGACGCTGGGGCTGGGAGCATCGGGCATCCACGACGGCTATCGCCTGCGCCCGTTCCCAACGCAATGGCCTCGCGATCATGTCCTGGGCTTTGAAGTACGTGTACGGCCCACCGTGCGCGGTGCCCGTGGTGAGCAAGATGCCTTTCTCCACGCAGTCGCCCAAGCTGGCGGCAAAAACGGCGCCACCGTGAACCGCGCAGCCGTCTACGCCCAGTGGCTGCGTGAACACTTGGCCGTGCAGGAAGGCAGGCCACAGCAGCCCTGGCAGGGCGCAGTGGAACTGCTGGATGTGCAGCTACAGTCATTTCACCGCAGCCAAACCGTGCGCCGCACCCAGGGCCAGACGGATCAGCGCCGCCAGGGCCATGCCAGCGAAGGCCCTGACGCCGTGCTGACCGGGCATCTGCGTGTTACCGACCCCGCCGCCTTTGCACATTTGCTGGCACGCGGTGTGGGCCGCCACCGAGCCTTTGGCTTTGGCATGCTGCTGCTACGCAGACCGCATTGAGGCCATCGCCATGCTCAAAGGACGGCTGGGCCTGGAAAAGGCGCGTATACCCCACGCCGACCGCCACGGCCTGCTGTGGCTATCCCGTGGCGAGCTCTGCGTGATCGATGGCTGCCTGCACTTTGCACGCGGCAAGGACAGCCTGACGCCCAGCCTCGACCAGATCCCCCACCAGGCCGTCTCCATGATCCTGCTGGGGCCGGGCAGCAGCGTGACCCACGATGCCCTGCGCCTGCTGGCGCGCCATGGCACCTTGCTCGCAGCCGTAGGGGAAGACGGCGTGCGACTCTACACTGCGCCGCCCCTGCTGCCCGACCGCTCGGATGTGGCCCGGCGTCAGGCAGAACTATGGGGCAACCCGCGCAGACGCATCAGCGTGGCGCGCCACATGTATGCCTTGCGGCTGGGCGAGGTACTTCCCCACCGTGACCTGGACACCCTGCGAGGCATCGAAGGCGCCAGAGTCAAAGCCACCTACCAGCTGATGGCCCAAAAGTACGGTATCGCCTGGAAAGGCCGCCACTACGACCGCCACAACCCCAATGCCACGGACATCCCCAACCAGGCCATCAACCACGCCGCCACGGCGGTGCAGGCTGCCGCTGCAATTGCCGTCCAGGCGGTGGCCGCTTTACCGCCCCTGGGTTTTATTCATGAAGACTCAGGCCAATCCTTTGTGCTGGACATTGCGGATCTGTACCGTGAGACAGTCACCCTGCACATTGCCTTCACCGCCGCCAAGCGTGCAGAAACCACCGATGACAGCATTGACCGACTGGTGCGCCGCGAAGCCGCCACCGTGTTTCGCAAGCAGCAGGTCATCGCATCCATGATCGAGAGCATTCAGCGCGTTTTGCGCATGGAGGAAATTGCCAGTGGCGCTAGTGCTGACAGTGATTCGTGACATGCCCAGCCGTTTTCACGGCTTTCTGTCATCCACCATGCTGGAAATTGCACCCAACATCTTCGTCTCACCACGCATGAATCCAGGTGTACGCCAGCGTATCTGGCAAGTGATGACAGACTGGTACAGCGCCCAGCCCCAGGGCAGCGCTGTCATGGTCTGGCGAGATTTGAATGCCGTGGGCGGCATTGGCATCGCACATCTGGGCCAACCAAGCCGTGAACTGGTAGAGTCCGACGGTATGTGGCTGGTACGCTGTTGTTCTTTAAAAACCGAGACATAGATTTCCAGCTTTTCTCTTGTAACTCAATGAGTTAGGTACAAGAGGTTGCCCCGCACACGCGGGGATGGGCCCTGTTAGCAAACGGTTTCGCTAACCGTTGCGAAGGTTGCCCCGCACACGCGGGGATGGGCCCGTGGCGGCATGGGTGTCGGACAACGACGACCCGGTTGCCCCGCACACGCGGGGATGGGCCCAAGCTGCGCGTTTTTCCCCTCGACATTCTTCGGGTTGCCCCGCACACGCGGGGATGGGCCCCGCGACAGCAAAGACCCAATAGAGCTTGGTCCGGTTGCCCCGCACACGCGGGGATGGGCCCACCAGAGCAATGCCCACGACGATAGTAGCCAAGGTTGCCCCGCACACGCGGGGATGGGCCCAGCTTGTGGCGGAAGCGACACAAGCCCCCATGGGTTGCCCCGCACACGCGGGGATGGGCCCTGAGCGCCGGGCCGTCGATGATGCAGCCCGTGGGTTGCCCCGCACACGCGGGGATGGGCCCATCCTTGTAGCTGTCGGCATGGTGATGGCAATGGTTGCCCCGCACACGCGGGGATGGGCCCGACTCGGGCGAAGCTGGCGGAGCTGAAGTCTCGGTTGCCCCGCACACGCGGGGATGGGCCCAGGCAGCCCGGCACCCTGGGCGAGCACATCCTGGTTGCCCCGCACACGCGGGGATGGGCCCAGACTGTCAGGTGAGAGTGACAGTAGCTATAAGGTTGCCCCGCACACGCGGGGATGGGCCCAGTCATTGAGGCGCGTGATAAAGACGTAAAGCGGTTGCCCCGCACACGCGGGGATGGGCCCTCAGCTACGACGATTTCCTTGATTTCTTGATAGGTTGCCCCGCACACGCGGGGATGGGCCCCATTGGCACAGTGACCCGCCCCTTCAAGTGCGGGTTGCCCCGCACACGCGGGGATGGGCCCGGCTCAGACTGGCGACCATCGCAACAAACGGCGGTTGCCCCGCACACGCGGGGATGGGCCTTGATAGCACTTGGGGGCATCTTGCTGCGCTCAGGTTGCCCCGCACACGCGGGGATGGGCCCAGGCTGAGCAGCAGCAGGCGCAGCCTGGCTAAGGTTGCCCCGCACACGCGGGGATGGGCCCCCAGCGCTGCATGCATGAACACGGTTCAGCAAGGTTGCCCCGCACACGCGGGGATGGGCCCACGGGGGGAAAGTTCCCCAAGCGATCAAGCTGGGTTGCCCCGCACACGCGGGGATGGGCCCAAGCGAAAAAAGCTGCTCAAAAGTCCAAAAAAGGTTGCCCCGCACACGCGGGGATGGGCCCCAATCCAACGCCATCGTGCGAAGGGTTGCGAAGGTTGCCCCGCACACGCGGGGATGGGCCCAGATACCCATGAACCGCGCCCAGCGCAAGGCTGGTTGCCCCGCACACGCGGGGATGGGCCCTGTCCCAGCTCTATCACAAGAGGCGCTACCGCGGTTGCCCCGCACACGCGGGGATGGGCCCTGGCCACGGTTACTGCTCGAATCTCGGCAACCGGTTGCCCCGCACACGCGGGGATGGGCCCTTCTGCAACCGATTTGCCATCAGGGTTGGCACGGTTGCCCCGCACACGCGGGGATGGGCCCCAATCCAACGCCATCGTGCGAAGGGTTGCGAAGGTTGCCCCGCACACGCGGGGATGGGCCCAGATACCCATGAACCGCGCCCAGCGCAAGGCTGGTTGCCCCGCACACGCGGGGATGGGCCCTGTCCCAGCTCTATCACAAGAGGCGCTACCGCGGTTGCCCCGCACACGCGGGGATGGGCCCTGGCCACGGTTACTGCTCGAATCTCGGCAACCGGTTGCCCCGCACACGCGGGGATGGGCCCTTCTGCAACCGATTTGCCATCAGGGTTGGCACGGTTGCCCCGCACACGCGGGGATGGGCCCACCAAAGCGAAAGCGTTGCGGCTCGCGCAGAGGGTTGCCCCGCACACGCGGGGATGGGCCCAGAAGACCATGAAGGCTCTTGCAGACCGTGACGGTTGCCCCGCACACGCGGGGATGGGCCCGGCAAGGTCTGCCGTGTCTACGAAAAAGGCCAGGTTGCCCCGCACACGCGGGGATGGGCCCACGGCGGCGTTGTCGAAGTCCACCGGGACCTCGGTTGCCCCGCACACGCGGGGATGGGCCACCGGCTTCGCCCGCGGACGGGGACGTGTACGTGGTTGCCCCGCACACGCGGGGATGGGCCCTGATCGCAGGCGCTATCGTCCTCGGTCTGTTCGGTTGCCCCGCACACGCGGGGATGGGCCCGTGCTGCGCAATTCCGAGCTGCGCAAGTATCTGGTTGCCCCGCACACGCGGGGATGGGCCCACAGGGAAGCTGACCGAGGGCGCGCTGGACACGGTTGCCCCGCACACGCGGGGATGGGCCCCAGGCACTCTTGAGGTGCTTGCGCAGCAAGGAGGTTGCCCCGCACACGCGGGGATGGGCCCTGGCCTTCATGGTCCCACGCGATCACGTCAAAGGTTGCCCCGCACACGCGGGGATGGGCCTTCGTAGCTGCCGTCCTCTTGGCTCCAGGTCTGGGTTGCCCCGCACACGCGGGGATGGGCCCTTCCTGAGCCAAGTCCCAGATGTGTCCGAAGAGGTTGCCCCGCACACGCGGGGATGGGCCCCGTCACACCATCGTGTGTTGCAACGCCATGCCGGTTGCCCCGCACACGCGGGGATGGGCCCTTGAGCACTGCCACTTCTTTAGGTTCTGCTTGGGTTGCCCCGCACACGCGGGGATGGGCCCGAAGACGTGCAAGGCAGCGCCATGGCCGGGACGGTTGCCCCGCACACGCGGGGATGGGCCCTACAGCAAGCAAGCATCGAAATGCCTTGCGGCGGTTGCCCCGCACACGCGGGGATGGGCCGCAAGAAGAAGCCATCGAGGCCTGCGTGAAGCTGGTTGCCCCGCACACGCGGGGATGGGCCCAAGGCTGGGGACTGGGATGACTTCCCAGAGAAGGTTGCCCCGCACACGCGGGGATGGGCCCCGTCCATACGTCCCCCTTTGCAAAAGAGGTGGGGTTGCCC